>ERZ1034719.43-NODE-43-length-97210-cov-51.574824_pt1 | contig 97210 bp, 137 predicted proteins | sample MGYA00520703_ERZ1034719 | MGnify/ENA primary metagenome ERZ1034719 (study PRJEB33766, sample SAMN09781716) | gut metagenome | biome: gut microbiome | host: Homo sapiens | place: Madagascar | study: EMG produced TPA metagenomics assembly of the PRJNA485056 data set...
ATATTAGTATATATAATAATATATAATTACAATTTAACTATTATCTACTCATATACATTCGTAGATAATAGTTAAATTGATGTGAAAAATCAATTTGCCAAAAATTATGCTTGACAAGTGCAAATTAATGTGATATAATCATAGCATGAGGTGAAAATAAATGAATTGTGAATATTGTAACAAGATATTTCCAAATTATCGCAAATTGCCATTAAAAGGTAAATATAGTGGAATTGAGGCTAGATTTCTTGATAACAAAGGGTTACTACGAATCCGTGTATTTGACGTAAATGATATGTTAGAAGCTCAAGATGTTGTTTACTTAAATTATTGTCCAATGTGCAGAAGGAAATTATGCAATGCCAAGAACAAAGAAAATTAGCGCCGTAGTCCAATATGGCAATACTGGCTGGATTATTAACGATTGCGGCAATGGACAATTTGAGCTATATAATACCAGCACCAAGCAGATTTTAGCAAAGAGCAACAATCCATTGGATTTTGATAAGCACATAGATAAAATTTTTGGCAAGGAGGCGGCTAGGTATGTTCGAGATTTTCAAACTGAACAAGAAGAAGAAAGAAACTGAGCATTATATCGAGCTATTAGAATTCAAGATTCAAGAGATGTATAAGGAAATTGATGCTCTTGAAACAAAAGAAGAAAAAAGCCGTAAATCGGCAGAGAATGCTGAAATTGCCGCAAAGGAAGCCCAATCTATGCTAGATGCGCTAAACAATAAAATCCATGTTATTGAAGAAATGCAGGATTACAATATTCCGTATTATCAGGACTCGCTTGACGATCTTGAGCATAGGCACTATGAACTACAGAGCAAAATTGAATCTGCTGTGAATACTGGATTATATCGCATTGAGCAATCTTATACGCTTAACGGCTCAGATAGGCGTGGTAAAGAAATGCAGGACGTGTATGGACGAGGCTTGGTATATGCGCTTGGCGGATATATTGACAGCAAAGAAAAATCTGTGACAACAGGCAATATTACTAAAAGCAAAGAATTGATTAAAAATAAATTTAATTCTTATCAGTCTAAAGCAAATAAAGTTGGATTGGCGCTTAATGCTGAATATGTAAAGGCGCGACTTGATATGCTTGATATTAACTTGGCTATCAAGGTCAAGCAGAAAGAAGAAAAGGCACGAATCCGTGAAGAAAAGCGCAGATTGAAAGAACAAGAGCAGTTGCTTGCTGATATTGCTAGAGAATGCGCCAAATTGCTGGAAGAAAAGAAAGCAATGAATATTGCGTTTGATAAGGCACTAACAGATGATGAGCGTAATAGGATTAAGTCTCAATTAGCCAGTATTGATAAGAGGCTTGATTCTATTGCTTATCGTGAGGCACATAGCAAGGCTGGTTGGCTATATGTCATTAGTTCGCCAAGTCTGCCCGGATTGGTGAAGCTAGGTTGCACCAGAAGATTAAATCCTGCATTGAGGGTGCGCGAACTTAGCTCGAGCAGCTTGCCAGAACCGTACCATGCTCATTGCTTCGTATTTAGTGATGATTGCTTTGAGCTAGAAAATAATATCCATAAATATTTTGATAAAGAACGGGTCAACCCTGATAGAGAATTTTTCCGCATTGAGCCAAAAGAAGCTATAGAGGTATTAAAAAAAATTTTTAACGTAGATGTCCATTTTATAGATGAAGATTGTGATGATAATGAGGAGGATGAATAAATATGACAAGAAAAGAAAAAGTTGATGTACTTGAATACTATTGTGACCATTGCGGCGACACTTGTGATAATTGTGAATTAAAAAATATATATGATAAAGAAACAGACGAATTCACAGACAATTATTCTTGTGCATTTGGTGAAATGGATGATAAGATGCTTGACAAAATATATAACTGGTACAAAGAACTAGACCCAGCAGCTTGTGAAAATGAATGCTGTGGGGTTGAGCCTGATGATCTCAAGTTGCACATTGAGCCAAAGGTTGCTCGTCATTATGCAATCTGCCAGAAGTTGAATCAGGTATATAAAGAAAAGAATCATGATTATGGTGATTCATTTGGAGACACCTACAAAAAGCTCGGCATCATTAGTGCTGTTACCCGCCTTAGCGACAAAATGAATCGGCTCATGTCGCTTGCTGTATCACATAATGCTCAAGTCAAAGACGAAAAGATTGAAGACACGTTGCTTGATATGGCTAATTATGCTATTATGACATTGATTGAATTGGGATATGAACCAGAGAACTAAGCGCGGCATTGAATCAGCTTGTAGAGCAAGCAAAGAATCTGAGTTTCCCAGATACCATCTTGGCGCAGCTCTATACTATAAGGGCGTATTACTTGCTACGGGATGCAATAGCACAAAAACAAGCCCATTGCAAAAGCGGCTTAATGCAGAGCGTGAATTTGACCCCAACCAGAGCGGCGTGATAAATTCGCTCCATGCTGAAATTAGGGCATTGAGCAAAGTAAAATATCTGGATATTGATTTTAGCAAATCAACGCTATATGTATATCGTGAATATGCAAATGGCAATAAGGCAATGGCGCGTCCATGTCCTGCTTGTATGAAATATATAAAAGAATTGGGAATTAAGCATATTTTTTATAGTACGGCTGATGGAATTGCTGAAGAAAGGATTGATTAGCACATGGATGAACAAGCTGCTGAAGTATGGAATAGGAGAGTTGATAATGATTTGGCATTATCCAACGCTTAAAGATGATGGGTGGCATCCATCTAAAGACCATACTTAGCCCGTCAGTGTAGTATATCATATCTTGCAAATGAAAAATACTCCAAACAGTCTATATGTATATAACGATGATGATTTTATCATTGCCTATTACAACAATTTACTTGAATGTTAGGAAACAGAAAGTTGTATGGATTATATTCAATGGGAAGATGTGAAACGTTGGTGTGTGCTTACCGATAAAGACGGAAATCCTGTAAAAGATATGGGGGGTTGATAATGCGGTTGATTGATGCTGATGCAGAAGCCAAGTGGGTGTCTGAACACATTCTTGATGCAAAAGAACGATACAGCCTCCTCGATTTTCTGCGGAATTGCTCAACTATTGATGCTGTGCCGGTAGTGAGATGTAAGAATTGTGAGTATTTTGGAGTAAATGATGAAAATGTGTCATATTGTTTTAATAGATTTGGATTAGATGACCCTGAACCAAATGGATTTTATAACTATGGGGTGTAGAAATATGTGGACTAAATTCAAACATTGGTTGATTAGAAAACTGGGTGGTTATATTGCGCCATGTAGTAATTGCAATGAATACAAGCGAACTCTTATTGAAATAACAAGACCCGTTGAAATGATTAGATCACAATATTGGGTTGATTCTGTTGAACATATCGACCCACAAGTTAGCATGGAACTGGCTAAAGCACATATTTTCAACGACTTGATGGAAGGTATCAAAGATGGAAATTATATCAAATATGAATATGATGATGATGAGATTTTGCGCGGAACATTGATGGTGGTGAAACCAGTATGAAAATTACAATGAACACAAATGAAGTATCAGTATGTGATGGTTGCTCAAATTGGCGCATCTGTAAATTTAGTGAAGATGTGAAACGAGCTGAAGCAGAATATAAACAACTAAGAGAAAATGCAAATTGGCCTGAATGCGTAAAAACGACGCTAGAATGTAAATATAAGCAATTTGTCACAAATTGGAGAAGCGCCGAACTTTGTACTGGTCAAAAATACGTGTGGAATGGAGAAACATATGTGAATACAGGAGACCCGCCATTTACTTATAATGAAGGTTCGACTTGTAATACAACTGAATAAAATGAAATCTGCCCCAATACCCTATACATATAGGGAATAAATTGGGGCAGATTTTTATTGTTTTTCACTAGCAACTAAATCCTTGAGCTTGTCGCTCTGCTTATTGTTCATATTGATGTCAACAAATTCGCGCCGCTGTTTACCTGTAATACAACTAAGTTGGCTGGTCTGAATAATCTTAGTACACGCCTCTTTATTGATTTTCTCAAAGCTGGGATAATGCTCATAGACATCTAATAGCCGGTTAGCTATCCATTCCTTTGTGGCTGGCTTAATGATATAGACCTCTTTGACTTTGACATATTCGCCACCAAATGCCTCTTGAGTTAATTGAGCAAGCCGCGCTTCAAACGCCTTATATTGCTCTGTGGACACATATGGCTTGTAGACTCTATTGTCTATAACTTTGCCCCAATTTGGAGGCATTATCTCATTGACGGCTTTAGAATAGATGGAAAGACATGTCTGATGATCTGGGCTATCTTCTGGCACATCATAGGTTTCGAGCCATGTTTCTTTCCCCTCTGGATTATACCGTTGCTTATAGAGCCGATAGCCTCTATTCAGGTCAATAACATAACGGTTCTTCATGGTTAGCAATTTGCGCCTAGTCCATTGAGCAAGGATATTATATACCACGCCATTAACCAAGCTCATATAGCCATAGTGCTCTGAATTTTCTACGGCTTGGCTATATGTATAGCTGAAATTATCATTGACCTCTTGGAACATTCTGAGCAGATTGCTGGTTGACGCATATATGGTGGCGCAATTTGTCTTTAGAAATATTTGATAAAGGGCGGCTTCAAATGCTGCTTGATATGAGTCTTTGTCTAGTTCATTGATAAGGGCGTCTGCTTCAGGATAGACCTCTTGGACAATATAACGGGTTGGATGCCCTAAAGTATCTAGTTGACAATAATTCCGAACTTTATCCAGTTGAGAAATTTTAGTATTACCAGATTTAGTTGGGATATCTAATGCGCGGCATAATTCTGGATATTTCAATTCGCGCCCTTCTATTTTAATGAGTGCATCAATGAGCTTATTATCTTCGTTGGATGGTAGATATTTTGGTTTGCTTGTCATATTTTCTTCCTTTCTATTTTTTTGTACATTGATATAAAATTTTTGTACATTGCGTGACACTATAATAATACTAACGTATTATATTAGTATCACCGATTGTACAACTTTTTTATCATCATCTAATTATACCATATTCTAATCATCTATTTGTTAACAAATTGTAAATTATGAATAATTAAAGTTTTGTTTAATTAACTGGTAATAATGTGAATGTAATTAAAAATTTTGAGTGAATTTTTTAATTATGAGAATTGTGGAAATAAGATATGCTGCATGATTTGTAATAATGAAAGATGTGGTGTTACGGGTTGTGTGGTTTGTTGTGCTAAATGCCATTTTCTTCCATTTCTACCATTTTCATCCATAACCTACGCCCCGTCCTGGAAATTCCTACCATCTCCAAAAACGCCGGAAAATAGCACTTTCCCACTGATATTCAAGTTTTGTAACAATTTTGTAACATTTTCAGTTCGGTGTTTGGTCATACTTCGAAAAATCGAAGTAGTTACTACGATAAAATCAATTGATATATAATGGTCGTTATATATCGCGCGTTACACATTATGCACTTTTTGGTAAACACCACTTTCCCCATACCACCAAACACCATTTACCACATTATCCATATTATGCTAACTACTATAATACACTATAACATCTAAGACACCACACAAGATGCCATATTCAATACAATTATATCAATATTCAAATACTGTTACCACTATGTAACATATTGTAACTCTTTCGTAACTATTCTAATCAATACACTATATAGCTATATATGCCGATATAATTTATCGATAAAAACATATGATAGTTAATATCGATATAATTATATCTATTAAATAATAAGAATCATTCCTAATAATAAAGATCTGAATAATTATGCAGTATATTCATATTATATCTATACAATAATTCAATCAATTCTAGTATATTCTAACTTTTTATTTGTATAATATAGCTATTTACTATCAAATCAGTGAATATTGAAACTGAATAAAAAGCGTATAACGGAATATTTTTCTTTGCCGTATGTTTTCACGTCTAAACATGAAAACGCCACTACGGGGCTTCTACGGTCTCTCAGCGGTATTGCAGCTTTTTTTACGTTGTTCAGCTATTTATATACTATAATATATATAATATCCGTTTCGTCAATTTGAATAAAATTAGTCGCACTTTTTTGTGCAATATTTTTATAATGTACAGGTTGACTTTTCCGGTGCTATACTGTATTATATAGACAGACAGAAACGAAAGGGGGTGATAAAATGATAGCGGTACTTGAACGCATTGCATACGCTCTTGAGCGTATCGCAGAGCTTCTGGAAGAGCTTGTCAAGAAGTAAAGCAATGCGATAGGGAAGGCGGTTGAAATACACCGCCGACCCTATGCCGCTAAAATAAACAAAAACAGCCGATAAAATTTGGTCAATATGACGATTGACAAAAAGAAAAACATTTGATACAATGAAGACACGATAAAGAAAGGCGGTAAACAAACATGAAAGTTACTTTTGTTAAGTATTACAAGCGGGTGTCTATTTGGCAGGAAATCGAACGCAATGAGGTTGAAATGGCTAGCAACGAGCTTAACGCGATAGTGTCATTTTTTAAAATGAATCGGTTGCATCAGGGAAAATATGACCATATGGAAGCATACGGAAAATAGACTGCTTGTGACGAACGCGAAGAAATTATTGTATCGGAGTAAATCCCCTGAGGCATCGGGATAAAATTAACATATTTTAGGAGGAACAAAAAATGAAGTACAGAACCACTATCAAAGCAATCCGTGAAAACGCTTGCAATCCCCGCAGTGTTGGTTATTGCGATCTTCAGCACCTGCTAAATAATCATAGCCCAAACGCCTATACCTGCGGCGTGTACGGCTGGAATTTTGATGTTTATGAAATTTACGGTTTGACTATTTGCACCGGATACCGTGGGATGGTTGGGCCGCGTTGTGAAGGAATCACAGAATACGAAGAAAAAGCCGCAAAGATTCTTTCATGGGAAAATAAGGAAATGACCTACGACGAAAAGCGGGAAGCCGTGGAAAATTTACTGCATGAGTTCTGCAAACTGAACGGAGGTTACTAAGATGGAAAACATTGTTAAAATGATTGTCAAAAAATATGGCGGTTATCGCGAAAAAGAAATCATGCGTCATTCTCATACTATTGAACGTGCGGGAACATGGAACGCAGAACATAAAGTTTTGAATATTTTAGACGCAGTTCCCGACGCAGACGGCTATTTCCCCGGATTCCAAGTCGACATTGTAACTATGTCAATTTGCGGATAAACATTTCTGCGCGGTTTCTAAAGGGTTTCCGCTCAAAAAGCCCTATTCCATGAACATTTTTTAGAATTTGGAGGATTTTAACAATGAAAAACGACGTATCAAAAATTTCCGTTTCTGTTATTGTAAACCATACGAAGAAAACGACGACCGTTAAAATGTCAGGCGAAAAAACGCCTGTATCATTTATTCAAACTGCTAGTCAGTCGGCATATCTTGCCGCGCTTCGGGATGCGGCATTCTATCTGCTAGACAAGGCAGCAACACTCGACGAAGAAAACCCGTACAATACACGGGCGCAAGTTGTAAAAATGTTTGCAGAACATTGTGGATTCAATGAAAAGGAGCTTATTTGAAATGGAAAGACGCAAGTGTATAAATCCCGTTTATTGGACTTTCCAGTTTTTAGGTGGTCTGGTAGCAATTTCTAGCTTGTTTTGGATTCCTGTAATTGTATGTAAAATTTTGGGAGGTTAAAATATTATGAAAAAGAATAATTTTGTAATTATTGGTGGTCAATACGCGTTTTATTGTTATGGGTTTGCACCGACATTGACAGGAGCAAAGCGTCTCGCCCGGAAAAATCTGGAATACTGGGACAACTGGCAGGGTTTGCATGCTCCAGAAATTTACAAGGCGGAGGACGTGGAAAAAATCACTAACTTTTACGGCGAAACGTATGTGCCCAAAGACGGAGCGCTTCCAGTTGCGTTTGCATGGGTGGAAAATAATGGTAGTAAGTTGGTATGGGAGGGCACGGCATGCATACTGTAAAATTCTGGGATTCAAAATTGTACCAGCTACAGAAATTAGCAGATTCCATAAACTACCATATCGATAGCGATGCAGACTATTTACAAATTTGTAAATTATTGCCAGCATCAAGAGGCAAGCCCGCACCCGTCGAGATTTTACCACTTTTTTGCAATGTGGTCGAGCGGGTACAGAGTGTAAAAAATTGTAAATTTTAAGGGAGGATTTTACCATGACGAAAAAACAAGTTAAACAGCTCGAATCAGCTGGAAAAAAACTGGAAAAATGCGGCGGAGATTGCTGCCATTGTGACAAGTGTCATATTTACACACGCTGGACGGAGCGCGCCGGTTATATGGCGGTCGGTTGTGATTTGCTCCCGTCTGAGTTGTATGACTATATTGCAAGCGTGCCGTCTCAGCTACACGCCGCAGCAGTCGAGCTTGTCAAGTTTGAGTTGTCTTAAGACGCTCTAGCAAGCCCAACACGCCGCAAACAGAAAAATCATATAAACATAGCCAGACGCACTAAAAAGCCCGTAGAAAGACGCTGAGAGGCTGAGAAATGGAAGGGCGGCGAGAACATAAAACAGAAATACAGATATAAACCCGCTGGCGGTCTGCTGGCGGGTTTTCTTTGCTTCCTTATGTTTCTATATTTCCGGCATAGTTCACGCCGTGTAAAGCCGCCAGAGCCGCCAGAAGTTCGTTATGCAACGTGCCTAAAATGGACGGCTTATTTTTATGCAATTTTTTCGTTGACATATGGCGCACGATCTGCTATAATCAAAGTGACTTAGGGAAACACCTATGAGGAGGGGGAGGTCGGCCATGAGTTAAAGGCGTTTAACTATGTTTGTACAATCTGCACAATTTCCAATTTTTCAGGCTGTTTCTATTTTTTTACAAATCTGGTTAAGGCGCTCTAACTGCCATATTTTGCCATCATGCTTTACTCAAATGAAGCAAAAAATCGAGGGGTCGAGCGGGTATAAGCGCAAGTGCACATTACAATTTTTTACATTTTTCCCAGCAATGTACAGTATATATAATAGCTTGGCGCAAAAAAAATCGAGCCGGATTTTCTCATGTGTATGTGTGCGGATTAAGCTATGCAGATTTTCCCCAGTAATATATGCCTATATATAATCGCGACGGCGTAGCGCGTCTCAGGATAGACGTGGCAGTTCGAATTATCCATGGACATATCTTGCCTAAGCTGGATGTAAACTCGGCTCAAATTGGCTCAGAGGGCTTGACATGGTTATGATGCAATCTGTGCTCAAACCGTATACGTCTCATATCTGAACAACAAGCCAATTCTTGTCATATTCGTGCCGAACCCGGAATGAATGACAACCACACATCATTTTACAATAGAAAAATGTGTGAATGTACATAAATCTCCTATGAAAAATGTGATGATGTGAGCGAATATTCACATAAAAATGTGAATGGATTTGACTTTGATACTAATATAAATCGTGATATGTGCATGAAAGTGATGTTGTTGATGGATTTGGATATGTATCTAATCTGCGTATTGTCTATATATTCATTCAATTTTATCATGCGTATTGCTGATGATGTAATTGGTTATGTGAATGATGATGTAGATGTATCTGCATATGAATATGTAAGTGTATGTGCAAATGGATATGTTGATGTATTGGTTGACCGATATATGTATGTGTAAATGATAATGATTCTTGTTATCGTATATGTATATAGATATCTATATATGCACGAGCCACAAAATGAAAATTGATTTTCTTATATGTAAATACAGGCTGAAAATGAAATTCTAAAATCGAGCTTGATATTTACAATCGTGAAATGAAAATTGAAATTCGTACTTGACAAATGAAATCAAATGTGATATACATATATACGGACCACAAAATGAAGAATGAATATTGAGGAGGTAAATTAAAATGAAGCGTACAACTAGATTGACTATTGCAGGAATTGGACTTGCATTATTTGGATTAACGGGTTGCATCTGCGCCATCGTAGCGCCATGGAAACGCGAAACAAAAGACCGCGATTTCAATCCTGTTCGCTATACAATCAAAACCAAGCCGATTGAGGAATCAAAATTTGAACCTGATGAGCCGCAGCATATCTACATAGAGCCGCAGATTGCAGAACAGAAATCTGAAATCGGCGAGCCTGAACTTGAATATTATAAATCGCCCATCAATCTGACAGAGGATGATCGTTGGTTTATTGAATCTGTAATGGCCGGTGAATGCGCATATGAGCCATATAAAGGCAAGTTGGCTGTTGCTCAGTGCTATTTCGACGCAATGGTAAAGAGCGGCTTGACGGCTCGTGAAGTTAAAGAGGTCTACCAGTACGCTGGTTGGAATCCAGATTTAGACAAGCAGGATAGAAAAATGTATATTGAAGTCATGGACGCTGTGCATGATATTTTTGATATGGGGCAATTCGTGACCGAAAAGCCGATTCTGTTTTTCTATGCGCCATCTTTGTGCGATAGTCCATGGCATGAATCTCAAAATTATGCGATGACGATTGGCGGTCATAAATTTTTCTATGCCGACGAAGACGAAAATGCAGAATGGGCCAATATCCTCTTGACAAATGTAAATGAATATGGTATAATCGAGCCATGAGGTAATAAATATGAAACATGTTTTTTATGTATTGATATCTGTAATTGGAATTGTTGCGTTTGCTTTTGGTTGGATTTTTTCATGGATTGCAGCGGCTTTTTATTTAAGTAAGTATAACATATTGATTGCAATATTTCTTTTTGTTTTTGGATTAGGTTGTGTTTTTCTTATAGATAGATTATGGGATTATCTTATAAACTTTGAGGTATAATAATCATGTATGTACTCTATAATAATAAATATTATCTCATGCACAATAGCATTGGACAATGGATTCCGACGCCTGAATTATTTGAATCATTTCAATTCAATGATAAAACCAAAGCCGAAAATGCGCTTGCTAATCTGCCAAAGCAAATGCGCAATCTGGGCTATTTTGTGCAACAGATTGATGCACCATCCAAACCCGTCGATTTCGACCAGTTTAACAATTCAAATTTGGTGAATTATGATTCAGTATTGGAGCAAATTGGCTCATTCTGTGACCTGCACGACCAGCTTGTAGCAAGGGTGACATGGGTTGAATATAAGTTGCAAGAGGTAGAAAATAAAATTCAAGATGTGCTTCATGCTATTGAGTTCAATTCATACAATGCTAGAGATGGATATAAAATATATAAGCTGCTACATGATTTACGGCTTGAACGGCGCAAATATAAAGATGAGCAGATTATAGCTGATGTGATGAAAAGCGGCTTTGCTAATTCAAATTGGGAATTGGTTAGAAGTAGAGTGGATGATTTGAAAGATAGACAATATCATGTTAGAGAAATGGAGGAACTGTTTGAATAATGGAGTTTATATTTTTAATTGGAATTGGAGTTATAACCTTATTTACTGTATTGGTAATGGTGGTGATGTCTAAATAATGAAAACAACGTTGAATGATGTAATCGATTTTTGTCTTTACATGATTGATAAGGTTACAGAGATTAGAGATAATACAACAGATGAAATTGTAAGAATTGAAGCCAAAACAAAAATAGCCACATATACAACTATGCTTCAGTATATCTTGGACGATGAGGAGGACGAAGTTGATGATTGATGTATTATAGAATATTGTTTCTTATAGTGGTCTTGTCGCATTTTCATTAGCAATTATTGGCAGGTGTATTCTTTTGGTTTGTGGTATAATCAGTATTGTTAAACAGACGAAGGAGGAGTTGTTCAAATGATTGAAACAACGATTTATAAATGTGAATATTGCGGCGCAGAATTTGATGATGAGTATGAGGCGCATTGCCATGAATGGGTATGTAGATATAAGGATGTTAGAAAGCAAGCTGGTAGTCTTCTAAAATTTTATAAAGATGATGTTACAGAAATCAAGTTCGACGATGCGTCTTTGTTGTGGGATGATTTTGATGATGTTGAAGCGTTTACTGTTGGCAATGATAGTGATGTAAAATTTGTCAAGGAGCTATTTGATTATCGGTTTTGTATCTATCCATTCCGCGCCATTGAAGATGAGGAGAATCCAAATTACTATGGTCTATGGTATTTTGATTCAGACATACATTATGGAGAATGGGTATGTGTGGATGATCAGATTAAAAGATGGACAGATATTAAAAATAAATTTGGAAAAGATAATTGACAAATCAAATTCTATATGGTATAATCTAATTATCAAATGAATGGAGATAATGATATATGGGACTAGATATTAGAATCAGTCGTGCAAAGCCAATCTATTGTCCACATTGCGGCGAATTGGTTACATATCGAGCCGTTGATGTAGTTGATGGATGCGGCTCAAGTTGGTATGATTATCTTGAATCTATTGGATACTATAAGCCGTATGTGAAAGGGCAACCGTATTCTCAACCTATGTATGGTAAGGATATGGTATTGAACGATGAGCAGGTCAGTAAATTGTTCAAATTTGTCAATCGTCCTGATTTTGAGGGTTTATGGCAAATGGATTGTGTATCGTGTCTGATAGAATCGGCTCGTATTGATGGCGATAAAATTGTAATCAATGCAGATTGGTGAGGATAGAAATATGGAAATAAAAACACTAGAAGAATATCGACGCAGAGAAGAATTGCTTGGAAAGGCGTTTACTAAAATCAAGTCTGTGATGAAAGACCTAGGTATTGATTGTAAGCTTGTCATTGTATATGAAGGCGAAAATCCTACATATGCCACGCTAAGTATCAAATCAAATAGGGATGATACACCAGATGTATGTGAATCATACGATGTAGTGGATTGAAATATGCTTAATGCCTATTTCAAAATTGGTGATTTTATTTGTCGTGTAGATTGCTATGACCGCGAGACTGGACTATGGGGCTATCATTGTGATGACATCCCTGTTCTCAATGGTTGGGCTTGTGAAAAATTTATTCGAGAATTTCAGGTATGGAAATAGAAAAAGTTTATCTTGTTCAATATACAAGGCGAATGGAATTAAGCTGTACTAATAACATAAAGTTAGATTCGGATGAGATTATATTTGAATCTGAAGAATCCGCACGGAAATTTATTATGGATTTATATAATAGTGGTGATTTGGTATGGGCGCGATTATCAAATTATATGGTATAATATAATTACCAAATGAAAGGATGGCATATATTATGGACAAGAAATTGGTCAAGTTTATAGAAAGTACATACGAGACGGCATCGCTATGTAACGACAAAACTGACGCAAAGTATTATATGTATCAAAGTCTTGGAGCTTGTTGCTATGAATATGAGCGATCTGGAGATATAAATGCAATCAATATCTGGCGCAACGAATGGCGAGAAAAATTTGAAGAATTAGCTTGACAAAATGACTAAATTATGATATAATTTGAGGTGTAATATGAGCTTGGTATATAATGGGTATTGCGATTGTGCGTTATGTGGTAAGCCGATTAAAATGAAAAGAAAGATTGTTGAGCGGCATCATGGGTATATGGAAGTATATGACGAAATTGAATGGGAACCAGATGAACCAGCTGGACTTGTTTATGGTTGGGTTTGCGCCGAATGTTATAGTCATCTAGATAGATCTGTACTAAGCTATCTTAAAGCAAGAGTTAAAAAGAGAATTGATAACTCAAATGAAGTAAAAGAGAGATATTATCAAGAATATTTGAAAAAATGTAAAGAAGTAGATGATAAAAAACAAAAAGATGATGAAATTTTGTCATACTTAATGAGTGTAAATTCTATTACTAAAATTAAACCAGAGATGGTTGGTTATGGATATGAAAATGCCGTGCTTGATGAGGCATTAAAAAAGTTGAAAAATAATTCTTGACAAAAAACAACTCATATGGTATAATACAGATGTGGTTGAGAGATTGGGTAATCTCAATTACAGTTCTTCATTGTGAACCTCCTAGAATATAGTCCTGAGCATGACGGTAAAAGGCTCAAATATGCTGGTGTCGGTTAATGGTAAGCCAGCTGTCCTATACACAGTTTAGTGGTCGATTGCCGCAAAATCTCGGTTCGAGTCCGAGCGCCAGTACCAAGGTGATCGCAGTTAAAGCAATTTCAGTTAACACCTAAACAAACAGTTGAAATTGCGGGTTATGGTTGTATGAGCCAAAAATCAATTCGTTCAGAAATCAATCGTTAACTGACCACAATTCACCTATGAGTGTATAAAGTAGGGGTCAAATTTTAAGGAAACCGTTTATAAGACATTAGATAATAATAAACGGAACCAATTATCAATGAGGTGATAATATGCGACTATATTTCGATATTGATGACAACTGGTACGAAGGATATGATTCTTACGATTTTAAGCAAGATGTAAGAGATGGCATAGTGAAATCAATCACAAGAAATCTATTAACAGAAGGCAAATACAGCTTAACAGAAGAAGAAGCACGTCAGATTGTTAAAGAAAACAAAGCTGAGATTATTGATAAGGTAGTACAGAATGTGAGTTCCATAATTCTCAAGAAGCAAGAAATCAAATCGCTTGCGCCGTCTTTGTTAGAACTAAAGAATGCTGATGCTCAAGTAGTCAAGTATTTTGAAGAAATGGTCGATAAGGCCATTGCTAAGAGGTTTAAGTAATATGGAAAAATCTCCACTAAAAGCCATCCGTCAACACTGCTTGGAATGTAGCTGTGGCTCAGCTTATGAAGTAAAGAATTGTACTATCCACGACTGCAATCTGTACCCATACCGTCTAGGTAATAACCCATTTCGCACCCGCTCAATGACCGATGAACAGAAGCAAGCTGCGGCAGAACGGCTCAAATCAGCTCGTATGGCAAAGAAATCGTTGACTAATAATGAAGAAAATTCAGATTAGTTGATTAAGTAGTGTAAGTTGTAAGGTAAATAGTTTAGAAGAATTTATTGATTATTAGTGTATGATTATTCTATTTGCTTGTCTAGGCTCATTTGTGGCTGGTGTTGCAGTTGGAATGTTGATTGCGTCCTACCGTTGGGGTAAAACCAATATGCAATTTGCAGAAGTTTTAAATAGAACAGCAGAAATTATTGAAAAAGACACTTGACAAATAAAATCAAGTGTGGTATAATTGAGAATGTAAAGATGATGGTGCTACGAAGCCTAGGTACGTTGCAGATCGCGAAGCAACAAAGCCGGGAGTACAGGAGCAGTAGTAAATGGAGTGAGACGAACAGCCATCATTTATATAGGGAACGTGCGTGAGATAAATGAGATAAGCATGAACGGCGTAATTGCCCAATGCCAAGTAGGACGCACCAGTCAATCTGTTCGGCATAATGCAAGGGATTGGGATTGACAAATATAGAATGACACATCGGAAAGACGATGATAATATCCGACCGGATTTGAAGATAACCGTCAAATCTATATCACGCCCGCACTGGGGTCTGCGCAGAGTTTGAGAAGCGGCAGATACAGATTAGAGAATTGGGGTCGCGCCCAATCGTGCCACGTTAGCATCCATGAAAAAACGTAACGGCAAAGGTGATATAAGGATATTATGTCAACATCATTCACGAGCCGATGCTAGAAATAGCTATGAGGCAGGAAGTCGACTTAAGATGAATATGACTGAGTCAGCTAACTGGCAAGCGAACTGTTCATATCAGTAGGAATGCAGGTTCAAGTCCTGCCTCGGTCACACGATTATAGGATTGCATACAGCTATGCCCAGCATTGTAACTGACCCATGTGCAAACCTAAGAAAACCCCTAAAATCCTTGGATTTGTAAGGTTGAGATAATGAGTTGGTCACATGAATCTCAATCTAGTTTATAGGTTGTAATGCTAGTTGCTGAATAGCTGATGGCTGACCATCTGATGCTATAAGGCAACGTCTTAAATCCTCATTGAGTGCGCATTATATGAGGTATTTGTCGGCTGACAGAAAACCGAACAAAGAGCGATATTCGACACAGGCTCATAGCGTGGTGATAGTCTATTCCGCGCAAAGAATTAGTTTAGTGATGTAGCGGCTGTAAACCCACTAAACAATATAGGGCTTGGCGAAGTGAGCGCCTGTAAGTAGTTAATAGTGCGACAAAATAACCCTATATATCAAGTCAATATGCGCATGAACATTGCGACTTGTTTTAATAAAATTTTATTAGAAATTGAAAGGAAATTAAAAGGAATTTATGACCAAGAAGGAACTAATCAAGTTTGTAGCAGATAGCACAGAGAATACAGTCAAGGATACAACTGAGATTGTAGATACGTTTATTGACTATATTAGACATAGCCTAGTCCAGCATGAAGATGTTGTGATTCATGGCTTTGGTAAGTTCACAACTAAGCTGCGTGATGCAAGAACGGCTCGTAATCCACAGACCGGTGAAACCATTGAAGTTCCTGCCAAGTATGCTCTGACGTTCAAGCCAACAAGCACACTAAAGGCAGAAATCAATGAGTAAATAACCCTCCTGTTAAAATCCCTATGGTCGAAAGATTGTAGGGATTTTTCTAAAATAGGACTTGACAAATCGTCGCTATGGTGCTATACTTAAATCATCAAATGAGACAGGGAGCTGAACATTATGAACGAGCTGTTTATTATGAGTTTGAGAGCAAAGCATCGTAGTGAAGGTACTATTCGTGAATATACCAAGGCGATTGATAATTGCATGGCGTATGTCAATAAGCCTGAAACTGAAATCAAGCCGATTGACCTTGAGCTGTGGCAGTCCAGCATGAGCAATCTCAGCTCTGCATCTGTGGCTCAGAGAACATCTGCGGTTCGTGAATATTTCAAGTTCCTGTATAGGAACGAGTTCATTAGCCGCAATCCGGCTGAGATGCTTGAAGCGCCACAGATTAAAAATAGAGAGCAATCAGCTCTTAATGGCGAACAGGTCAGGGCAATGGTCAATGCGGCAACTAATGAACGCAATAAGGCGATTATCATGATGCTTGCTCAGACTGGCTTGCGTATCCACGAGCTTGCCAATATCACGCTTGAACAGTATGAATCCCGTAGCAATAATGTGCTGGTCGTCCGTGGTAAGGGTGATAAGGACAGACTAGTTGGCTTGGCTGATGAAACGATTAAGCTGATTGATAGCTATATTGCCAATGAGCGCAAAGATGGCTGCGAGTATCTGTTCGTAGGCAATCGTGGTAATAAAATGGATGGCAAGAATACCAGCGCCATGCTCAAAATATGTGCTAGAAAATCTGGTATTGAAAATTGGGAAGAATTGCATATTAGTAATCATACGATGCGCCGCACATTTGCTACTATGATGTCTGAGGCTGATGTACCTATTGAGGTCATTAGCAAGGCAATGGGACATTCCGGAATCCAGATCACATCCAGATATGTTAAGCGCACCGAGCAGAGAGCCGTTAATGCAATGAGTGTTGTTAATTTTTAATTGAGGAGGATATAAATAATGATTCCGTATTCTATGTGGTTAGACGTACTAAAAGAATTTGAAGAAAGGAAAAAGAAAGACATGAAGCTAGAATACAAATTCTATGAAAAGAATCTAGCACCTAAGTGGCTAGAAGGCGATTATGATCTGCATATTGAGGGTAATCGTATGACGATGACGAGCAAGGAGGGAAAGAAGGTCGAGGCTCGTTGCCATCCAGAGGATGATTGGCGGTTACAGGTCGGTATTGATGAGCTGAAAGAAAGAATGGCTGAAGCAAAGAGACCTAGAGAAATTAAGGTTGGAGATAAGGTCAAATTCAAGCGGACTGATTGCTATAATGCCAAGCAGGTGGTTGATTTCTTTGCCGCTTGTAAAGTCCCTGCTCAGGATGTCATTGACGTTGCTCAGGCAAATGCCGCTGGCAACTGGCCGAGCAAGCTTATTGATTATGCTGTAAAATATATTGGCTATTATACCAACGTAATTGATCACAAGCAGTACAAGGTAGCTCTTGTTCAGAGTAACGCGACCGGTTCTAAATTTGTTACCGATTATGCCAATTTGGAGCTAGTAGTAGAATGACGGAGATGCACGATGAAGTGATCGAAGCCGTATGTGAATACTATAAAGATGATGAAGACACTGCGGCGGATTGCTTATTATATCTAGCCACTCTAAAATGCTTGCCACTTGCTGTTCATTCTCAAGTCCAGCTAGATGCTATGGGAAGATGTACAACTTGTGGCTCAAAGCTAGAATCATATACACATCAGATCTATCATCCAGAGGTAGATGAGCCACCGCAGTATGAGCCAGTAACAGAAGTATATTGTCCAAGATGTGACATTAGAGTAGGAGGGAATTATGTCTGACGATAAGCTGAAAGAAATTATTGCTGAGAGCATTGAAGAAAAGTTGAAAGAGCATTTTAATCGCGGCCTAATGACAGGATGGGATGCTTGTATCTATGAAATTAGCAAGCAGATTGCGCCGCTAACCTCAGCTAAGGCGATTAAAGACCTAATCAAAGCCAAGGTTGGTGAGGCTGATAATAGAATGGACAGAATGAAAGAAATGTCTACACAAGTAGATAATGAGGATGAAGCTAATAATGGATGATGGGTTGATTCTGTTTATCTTTCTCATTCTATGGATTCTTGTATTATTTTATGAAGTAAAGGATAATCGCCTATGAATAAAGTCCACCTAACGCCGCTATGGATTGCAGGAGGTGCAGTCCTGTTTGTAAGCTCGCTGTTGCCTCTGTGCGGCTCGATTGTGGATTTAGTACAGGCAGTTATTAATGCCAAGATTAACCGCATGTCGATGGAGCTAGAGCTTGACAAAGCAGAGCATGAAGCTGCTGCTGAAAAAATTCAACCTAGCCCTGCTATTACTCAGGCTATTGGATTTGGTGTACCGTCCGAGCCTGAATATGAGGAGGAATATGAATGAGCCGTAGACCGTCTCATATCTGGGAAATTCCTTGTATGCGTTGTGATTATCAGCCAAATTGTGACCGATATGTAAAAATCGACCCACGCATGACGGCACAGAGAGATAAAATGTGGAATGATGCAGATTTGAATTGTATGGATTGTGTGCTGAGAAATGTTCTAAAGATGAGGAAGGATGGTGCTAATGCCAGCTAAATCATCTGGCACATTCAAGCCATATCTGCATTTCATTGGTGGCAATGCCACATCTGTAACTGGCTCATGCACGATTGTTCGATTCGACAATATTAAATTAGCTGTTGATATGGGTCTAATTCAGACGAACAATCTAGTAGCTGATTATCGCGCTAATCGTGACCAGATGAAAAAAATCAAGCCAAAGACGGTGCATGGCGTTGTAATTACCCATTTACACGCCGACCATTGTCTTGGATTGCTTGCCGCTGTTGCTATGGGAATGCAAGCCTATATCTATATCCCTCAAAGCTCAATTCCCATTCTCAAGATAATGATGGATGATTGCATTAAAATCATGGCGCAGGATAGTTTAAAGATGCAGAATAAGCATGGTATCAAAGCGCCGCCATTGGCTACTGAAGCTGATATTGATAAGGTCATGCAATGGCTTGTCGAAGTGCCGTTTAACGTTCCTACGACCATTGTAGGCGGTGCAAAGCTGACATATTATCATGCCGGTCATATTGTCCATTCGGCTCAAGCCATATTGGAAATTAAACAGGGCTATAGTATCAAGCGAATCGGCTTTACGGGTGATTTCAATACAGAGGCTAAGAGCGTATCTGTGCCACCAATTGAGACATTGCCAAGATGTAACGTGGTAGTTGGTGAATGTACTTATAGTGACCCGACTAGATGCTATAGCATGAAGAAAGACCGCTGGTATGATGAGCAGATTATCAATGCGGCTATATACCAATATAACCGTATCTTGATCCCAGCTTTTAGCTTACAGCGTGTAGAGGATATTCTTGATGTGCTATGGCGTACACGAGCCACAGAGCGCAAGATTGATGAACAGATGATTCCTATTTATCTCGATTCGCCGCTTGCTTGCCGTATCTATAGAGCATGGTCAGAGCAACTAGATTATGAAGATAAACTCAATTTGCGGCTAATTGAATCATGGGAAGAAAGCCAAGCTATTCAGCAATCAAATGAACAAGCCATTATAGTGGCTAGTAGTGGGATGCTCAATGCTGGACGTGCTTTGGCGCATCTCAAATATATCTTACCAAATAACCACAATGCTGTGCTATTCTCTGGTTATGCTAGTCCTAATACGCTTGCATATGAAATCAAACATGGCGCAAAAGAAATTATGCTTGATGGTGAGATGATTCAAAATAATGCTCAGATATATTGCTTAAATACATTTTCATCTCATGCTAATTACAATCAACTAATGCAATATTACCAGAATATAGATTATGATAAATTGTGCTTAGTACATAGTGAATTTTCAAATAAAGTAGAATTTGCCAACACCATACAAGATGAACTAATCAAACAAGGTAAATCAAGTAGGGCGGTATGCACTCAGCAAGATCAACGAATATTTATTTAGGAGGATAAAATGAAGAAAATTATTGCAATTGTTTTGATGGCAATTTGTCTATGTGTTTGTATGTGTGGTTGCTTTTCTACGGAGGCGCAGAAAGTCAATCATAACATGAATCTTGAAGCAGATCAATTTAATTGCGAACGGCGCATTACCGTATACAATGCTCGTACTGATATGGTCATTCTTGAACTTGAGGGCTATATGAGTCTATCAAATAATAGTTCAAGCGAGCTGGTAGTAACGTGTAAGGTTGGAGCTAATGAATATAAGAAAAATTATATTTATCTAAACGATTATACGCTTTATGTTGTAGAGGATATTACTGGTACGCACACAGATCAATATCACTATAATCTGCGATTCCACACTAGCTTTCCCGTCGATATTGACATTGTGCCATAAAATTAAATAAACCCTCTTGACAACCGCTCCAATCTATGATATAATCCAAGTATCAAATGAAAGGGGCGGTTGTTTATTATGAAATTCTGCTTGAATATCACGTCAATAGGTTGTCCGTCTTATGCGGATGCAATTAACAAATATCCTTGTCTTGGTGATGAAAAGTATAAGATGTACATGACGCGAGTATGGAACGAGGACAAAAGCATTGCAAGGTATATTACATATATTGATATTTCATCTATGGCTAAACTAAAAGAATTGATAGATGAAACGGGACATGAAGTTATAATTGCACCACCATGCAAGTGGAGAGACGAGAAGCATTATGAGCTTGAAATCTATGATGATTATAGAGAGTAAATAATTATGGATGATAAATTCAAGTTACCAGTTTTTACAGAAGAACAATTTAAGAATTTGTGGGACAGATTGCATAGCTACGATTGGTTCAATGATATGATAGATGGTATTATGCCTAAACCATCGCAGGATTTTGACCCTAATAATAGAGTAGTAGATTTTAGAACTGACAAAAAGGCGAGAGGTAAATAATTATGACCACTGAAAAACTGTATGATACTATCAAGGTATGGCGCGATTCTTGTGATACTGCCGGGTTGTATCTAATTGCCAAGGATATGGATACCATACTGAAGCAGCTTGAAGCTGATATGCTGCTTCAGCAATCCAAGAAGTCTGGCGCTAAGTCAATCGTGACTGCGGCGAATCGTATCATCAAGAACGCTGAATCGCGCAATAAGCCTATGCTTGAAGGTATGTTTACCAATCAGACAAGAGATGGTTCAACGCTATATTGTGTATGTGATGGCTTTGTAGCTATTAGATTCAATGAAAAGCCGCTCCTGTCTGAAATTGATGAGAAATATCATGGACAGGAAATGCAGCTTGAGTATATTGTTAAGCCAATGGATGGCTCTAAGGAAATTGCCCTTCCTGATATTAGTGAAATCAAGGTGTTTATCAAGACACATAAAATCAAGGAAAAGAACAATCCTAAGAAAGTAGCCGATTATCTGCTTGATGAAGAATTGAATCTTTGGGTCAATCCGCAGTATTTGCTTAATGTTATGGAATGTCTGCCCGATTGTAAAGCGTATGCGGTAAATAGGGTTAGTCCAATTTATTTCAAATCTGAAAATGGTGATGGCGTAGTTATGCCGGTGAATTATAAATAAGGAGGAATAAAAAGATGCAATACAAAATTGGAGATATCATCAAGTTCAAGAATGAAGCTGGTGTATTTCAGGTTGAGGTTGTGAGCAAGATTCCAACGACAGATGCTATTCGAGGCTTTGCTGACGATATGGTATTCGATGGCAAGATGCGGCTTGAGGTGCATCACAGAAATTATGGCGAATATATTATTACGATGACTAGTCGTGAAGAATCTAACGATACAGGCAAAATCATTGTATGCTGGCTTGATACCTGTAACGATGAGGTTGAATATTATCTTGGGCAGATTGTTCAGTACGAAGAAAAAGAAGATGTATTTGAGTTGATGAAGTGATGAATGAGCCAATTTGGGTAAATTACCATAAGCATACATCTCTAAGCAATAGATATATGAAAGATAGCCCGCTTTTGCCAATAGATTATTGGAATGAGCTAAAAGCACGATATGGCGATAAATCATGTATCTATACTACCGTAGAGCATGGATGGGCTGGTAATTATTTCAAACAATATGATGACCTCGAAAAATTTAATAAAAAAAATGGTACGAATATCAGATGGATATATGGCGCTGAAGCATATTGGGTAAAAGACAGGCATGAATCTGATAGAAGCAACTGCCATATTGTGCTATTGGCTCGAACCGATAAAGGGCGTAAAGCAATCAATAAAATCCTGTCTATTGCTAATAAAGATGGATATTATGCGCGTCCTCGTATCGACCTTGAATTGATTGGTCTATTACCATATGATGATGTGATGATTACAACTGCCTGTATTGCGTTCTGGAATAAATATGATGACATTGGCGATATAGTTAGATGTTTGGTGCAGAAATTTCCTCATTTTTATCTTGAAGTACAGGCGCATAATACGCCAGAGCAGAAAAAATTAAATCGGCGCATCATCCAAATTAGTGAAGAATTGCTTGTGCCAATCATTGCCGGTTGTGATAGCCATGTTATCACTGAATCTCAAATGCTTGATAGAGATGAATTGCTCAAATCAGGTAATATCCATTATGAGGATGAAGATGGATGGTATATGGATTATCCAACATATGATGTTCTGTTTGAGCGATTTAAGCAACAGGGCGTATTGACAGATGGACAGATTAAAGCCGCTATCAATAATACCAATGTGTTGTTTGAATTTGAGGACATCAAGCTCGACCGCTCATTGAAAGTACCTGTTGTAAAAGAGTTGCGCAATAAGACGCAAGAAGAACGCAACCATATCTTTGAGCAGATTCTTAAAGATGAATGGTTCTTGCAAAAAGCCGATATTAACAAGGATAAACTACAACAGTATTATCAAGAGATCAAGCATGATATAGGTGAGATAGAGGCTTGTAATATGGCTGATTATTTCATTTTGTCATATATGGTAATGAAGCGCGGGCAAGAGAAATATGGCGGCATCTTGACCCCATCAGGGCGTGGCTCTGCTGTTTCTATGTATCTCAATAAGCTCTTGCGGCTTACTAAGGTTGATAAGGTCAATAGCCCTGTCCTTATGTATTCAGAGCGATTCTTGACTAAAGAGCGCGTCTTGGATAGCCATACGCCGCCTGATATTGATAACAACGTCAGTGACCGTCAGCCATTCATTCAAGCACAGCGCGATCTAGTAGGCGAACTTGGCACATATGACCTATTGGCTCTTGGTACGCTAAAATTCAAAGCTGCATGGAAGATGTATGCAAGAGCATATAATGTTGAGCCTGATACAGCTAATGAAGTAAGCAAACAGATTGACCGTTATGAAACAGCCAAGAAACACGCTGAAGATGGTGAAGCGGTTGATATTCATAAATATATCGAGCCGAAATATCAAGAGCTTGTAGATGGATGTAAGAAATATCTAGGCATTTATGATACTGCAAAGGGGCATCCCTGCGGCTGCTTGTGTTATGAAGGGGACATTGAATCTGACATCGGCATCAGCCTATGTAAATCAGAAGCAACCGGCAAAGAGGTGCTTGTAGCCAATATTGAATCAGGTACGATTGATGCTTTTGGCTATCTTAAGCAGGACTATCTTATTGTTGATTCAATTGGACTAACATATGATATTTATAAAGAGGCTGGAATCGAGCCGTTCACTGTCAACCAGCTTCTAGAAAAAATCGCACATGATGATGCAACATGGCAAATTTATGCTGATGGTTATACACAATGCGTCAATCAGTGTGAACAGCCAAGGTCAACTCAAAAGGTAATGCGATATAAACCAAAGAATATTGCTGAGTTGACCCAATTCATAGCTGCAATCAGGCCGTCTTTTCAATCTATGTATCAGACGTTTGAGCAACGGCAACATTTTGATTATGGCATCAAGGCGCTTGATGATTTGCTTCAAGATGAATACTGCTCATCGTCATTCATTCTCTATCAGGAATCTCTAATGAAAGTCCTTGGATTTGCTGGCTTCCCTATGTCTGAGACATATACTATTATCAAGGCAATCAGTAAGAAAAAGGATTATATCATTAAGGACGCAAAGCCAAAATTTATCAAGAATTTTGCTCAAGCTATTCTTGATACTGGCGAAACAAATGACGATAACAAGGCACATGAACTTGCTGATAAGGTATGGACGATTATTGAGAATAGTGCCGCATATGGATTCAATAGCGCCCATGCTTATTGTATGGCTATTGATAGCGTAACGATTGCTTATCTCAAGGCGCATTATCCGCTTGAATTTTATAAGTGTGTCCTTCAACGATTCACTGATAAGGGCGAAAAAGATAAGGTTGCCCTTATCAAGCAAGAGATGTTAAAGCGCGGCTATAAGCTCAAAGACATTCAATTTGGAGATGATAACAGAGCGTTCAATATAAACCGTGCCAATAACTGTATCGTGCAGACTATGGCATCTATCAAGGATATGCCTAAGAGCGCACCAGAAGCTCTATATGAACTTGGAAAGTCTGACATAAAGAATCGCGCTGCTCTATACCAAGCTCTTATGGATGACCCCAGAATCAATAAGAAAGCTATTGAAATCCTATTTCATCTTGGATATTTTGATAAATTTGCTCAACCGAATCGGCTCATTGCCGAATATGAGGTTTATCAAAAATATATTTCAGCAAAGGTATTGACAAAATCATCATTTGATGATATAATGATAGATGCAATTAGACCGTGTTGTGGTAAAGAAACCGAGAAGCAATTTAGAGAGATTGATAATAAGGCATTGATAACGGCTTTAATTAAGCAAGCTAGTATCAAACCAGCTACTATTGTTGATCGTATTAAATGGCAACTTGAGTATCTTGGATATTGTACGGTCAGTGACCCAAAATCATATCCAAATGATTGGCTAGTACTAGATGTAAAGACAACAGGATATGGTACGGTTTATTGTACACTATACAATTTATGTTATGGAGCAGAACGCACATATAGAGCTAATAAGAAATTCTGGACAAATCATCAATTATCAAAGGGTGATGTTATTAGAGCTGTATTACAAGAGAAAAATAAAATGAAAAAGGATGAAAATGGTGAATGGGTGAGAACAGGAGATGTTTATACTGAAATCAAATGTTGGAAGAAATTGGAGTAGAAATATGAAAGATATATTTCCGGTTACAATCAATATAGTAAGAAACCCGTATTTTTTCGCCAAGATTGATTGGCTGTTGTGGAAGTTATTGAAGCGTAAACCAAAGCAACCATGCGGCAGACGGAGAAAAGAAAAATATTTATGTTGTTGCCAGCCTCTTGATAATGATAGAGTATATTTATCCGATGATGGCAAAAAGGCAATTTGCAAATGTTGTGGGTCATGTGTGATAATGTCAAATCACCCGTTAGACGAAAAAGATATGTTTGAAATATGGTGATAGTGAAGGAGGTGTAAATAATGGATGCTGTTGAATTTTTGAAACAGTTTAATCGAATGTGTAAAGCATACAACGATGATGGGTGTAAGGAATGTCCTGCTCATAGGTATCGTTGTGGAGAAGAATTTGATGAACAAGAAGAGGATGGTGTTTCTATTGTAGAACAATGGGCAAAAGAACATCCTATAAAGACAAGACAGAGTGAATTTTTGAAGATGTTTCCAAATGCGCAGAAATCGTCCAACGGAGTGCTAGATATTTGTCCACGAAAATTTGAGCCTGAAAAATATAAAAGCGCAACACCTGATAAGGTTTGTATCAATTGTGATACTGTACATTGGTGTGATGAATGTTGTCGTGATTTTTGGCTAAAAGAAATTGAATGAGAATGAGGAGGAAATTTAATTGGGGTAGCAGTTCTTATCTTAGGTGAAAGTGGCTCTGGTAAGTCAGCGTCACTTAGAAATTTCAAGCAAGAGGATGTTGGTATTCTAAATGTAGCATCTAAGCCACTACCATTCAGAAATGTAAATAAGCTACAGAGTATGAATAAGGCAACATACGCTAGTATCAAAGGTGCGGTATGTAGCGGCAAGAAGCTAAGTTGGGTCGTAGACGATGCGCAGTATCTTATGGCATTTGAAAGCTTCGACAAAGCAAATGAAGTCGGATATACCAAATTCACTACGATGGCTAAGAACTATGAGGATATGCTGCGTGTCGTTCAGGAAGATACCAGTCCTGACACGATTGTATATATCATGCAGCATATTGATACTGATGAAAATGGCAAGGTAAAGGCTAAGACGCTAGGTAAGATGCTAGACCAGCAGCTCACCGTAGAAGGATTGTTTAGCATTGTCCTGCTATGTAAAGCAGATGAGCGCAAGCATTATTTTATTACACAGTCTGACGGCTCGAATCCATGCAAGTCACCAATGGGTATGTTTGATTCTCTTGAGATTGATAATGACCTCAAGATGGTTGATGATACAATCAGAGAATATTATGGACTAAAGAAGGCAAGTGCGCCAAAGGCTAAATCTACTACTACAGCTAAAAAAGCTGAGTAAAATATAAAAATAATGCTTGACAAATATATGGTAATGTGATATAATATAATAGAGGTCAAAGCTGGGTTGCAAACTGGCTTGGTTTAAGAGGGTTGCCTATATCAACCCTCTACTCTAAATAAATCTTATATAGGGAGATTGATAAAGATGAGTAAGTTAAAAGATTTAACCGGTAAGAGATTTGGAATGCTTGTTGTTATTGAGCAAGATGAATCAAGAATACTTCCAAGTGGTCAGCATAAAACTTATTGGAAATGTAAATGTGGCTGTGGCAACGATTGCTCTGTTTCAGCAACAAATTTACAATCAGGACACACCGTTAGTTGTGGATGTTGGCAGAAAATGACGCGCCTTGGGCATATCAAAGATTTAACTGGACAAAAATTTGGCAGATTATTAGTTGTAGAACGTGCAAAAGATAAATATTATAATGGAGTACGATGCACAACTTGGGTATGTAAGTGTGATTGTGGTAATACAACGATTGTAAGTACATCTTCATTAACAACTGGGAATACTACATCTTGTGGGTGCTATGCGCTTGAATCAAGAAGTGTTAGGCGCAAAACGCATGGTATGTCAAAATCTAGATTATATAATATTTGGAATGGTATATTGACTAGATGCTATAATGAACATTCTACAAAATATAAAAACTATGGTGCTCGTGGTATTACAGTTTGCGACGAATGGCATAAATTTGAAAATTTTTATGAATGGGCGAAAGAAACTGGATATGATGAAAATGCAAAATATGGAGAGTGCACTATTGAGCGAGAAGATGTAAACGGTAATTATGACCCGACAAATTGTAAATGGGCAACGTCAAAAGAACAAGCAAACAATACGACAACTAATAGACTAATAACTTGGAACAATGAAACTAAAACGGCTTCTCAATGGGAAGAAATCGTTGGAATAAAAGCATCGATAATTCGCGATAGGTTACAAAACGGGTGGAGTACAGAAAAAGCGTTAACAACACCTCCGAGGTGTCGAAATAAATAAACTGAAAAATAATGTGAGGTATGTAAAGTATGAAGAAGATTGATAATTTTGACAAGATTCAGGAAAATGGTGGCGGTTTTAAGAGAATCCCTGACGGTGCTTATATTGTGGGGATTAAGAAAGTAACCGATAACCCAGGAAAGCAGTATCTACGGCTTGAGCTGGATGTGTGTAAGGGCGAGTACAAGAATTGGTATCAGAAGTTATACGATGCAGACAAGCGCGAAACAAAGTATTGGCCTCGTGATGGCGTCCTAGTACGCAGTTATTCAGACAAGGCGCTTCCTTTCTTTAAGGGGTTTATTACAAGCGTAACTAAGTCGAATAAGAATTTTAATTGGGAATGGGACGAACAGAAGCTAGTCAATAAGGTATTCGGGGTTGTTATTGGAACTGAAGAATATGAACGGCAGAATGGCGGCGTTGGTAAGCGTCCATACATTGCATCTGTTCATAGTGTTGAAACTATTGAAAAGGGCGAATATGAAATTCCTACGCTCAAGGAGCTGACTACCACTAAGACAACAACTGCCCCTGCTAATGACCCCATTCCTGATTTTGGCGATGTATTCAATACTACGCCCACTGATATTCCTAGTCCTGCTGAATCAGAAAATCCTTGGGATGATTCTGACGAAAATCCATTTGGTTAATTTATAAAAATATTAAAGGCGGGGCTTGACAATCCCGCCTTTTTATTATATAATATAGCTGTGAGGTGATGATGCTTGAATAGATTTCTATGTGTAGCTCAATTACAAGAGCTGCGAATCGACCTATATCAGACCCATATGAAAGCCAGATTCAGCGTCATCGCCAATAATCAATGTCTGACCATGAGCCAAACATTAAGCCGCAAATGGAATGAGGCGCAAATCAAATCATGGCTGGCTATGGCGCAATATATTCATTCACGAATAGACAGCTATATATATGTCAAAAATAAACATTATTATACAATGAAAAAATCTGATATACCTACTAGGCTATTGGTATCAGGCAATATCAATGAATGGAAAAAATCATTGTATTATAATGTACAATATTGCCGCATAGTTGAAGATAATGCGCCTGATAGCATGAATATAGAAATGGATGGGCAATGGCTGGATTCGAGCCGATTCTTGAATATATGCGGCGATTCGCCTAGGGTATTTACTATCAAGCGTCCTGACGGCTGTGAGGGCTGTATATGCCGATTGTGGCTTGAATATGATGCAGGATATAGAATAGAGCAAAATCGGGTTATAACGCGTCCTAGCGGTCTTATTGTGGTTGATTGTAAGAGGACAGATGCGGCTATGAGCCAAGAAGAAATCGATAAATGGATGTTAGAATATGAGATAATTTCCTCTTGACAAACTCCTATTTCTATGTTATAATTAAGCCAACAAATGAAACAGGAGGTTGTTGTTATGAGCAAGCCACCTACAGTTAAATGCCGCAAATGCGGTAAATCAAAGCCAAAACAAGATGCAATCGAATATAAGCCTAAATTTTATTTTTGCTGTGAGCAATGTAAACAAGATTACATCAATGTCCATACCGCCAAGCCTAAAGCAGAATTAAAAGATGATAGGCGCAAATTGCTGGATTACATACACCAAATTGCCCCTGATGCCAATATGCGGCTTGTAGGCATCCAGCTTGCTCAGTTGATGAAAGATAATCCTGATATGACATATGGCGGCATTGCTTATACTATCAGATATATCAATAAAGAGCAGGGATTGGACATATCTAAATCGCCACTTGGACTGGTCAAATATAAATATGATGAATGTAAAAAATATTATACTTGGCTAAATCAGGTAAGGCAGAATATACGGAAATGGCAGGCTGAAGATGGGGTTGAGACGATTGTTAAAAGAAATGATGAGGAGGATGTGTTTGGATGAGTCGCAAATGTTATATTGATAGGGATAATATTACATTCGATACAGAAGTTGAATGGGGAATTGATAGATGTGGAAGGGTTATTGATTTTTATAAAACAGGTGCTGACACATATTTAATGGTATGTCCATACGACGCTCCTGATGAATGTGTACTTATCCCAAAATCAAACGTTAAACCGTATATTTATATATAAGGATGTGATTGGATGAAACATAAAATGATTGGTTGCTCTGAAGAATGCTTGAGATTGGCTTGTTGTGATTTCTGTATCTATGTCGCTCGTGAACCGGTATATTGTAGCGTTGGAACTATTGTCGATTCTGTGCCGTCTGGTTGTAGATTGTATGAAGATGTAGAACATCAAGAGATTGCTGAAAATTGTGGGCATTGTCCTGATTTTCATTGTTTTAGAGCCGATGAAGATAATATGGTTGTGAAGGAGATTGATGATGATGAAATGGTATAATATTGGTAAAAACAGCAAGCCAGATGATTATGAATGGGTGCTTGTTTCATTTCTTACAAAAGACAGTAGACAAAGATGCTCTGGCACTTGTGTTGTAGCTGCACTTTGGGAAGATGATGAGGGATGTGCTGTATGGTATGACGGTAATCGATTCTATAACATCCATACAACAGACCGTTGGGCATATATTGAATTGCCGGAGGATTAATGATGAAACAACATATCAATGAATATGATGAGGCTCTTGATGCTCTAACTAGCGGTATGCTTAATACAAGCGACATTGAGCCGTATATGGGCGCTGTTGTTGGAGCATTGCAGAAACAAATCCCAATATATGCGACTGGTGTGCGCTCGTCTGGATGGTATAAAGATGTTGGTATTTGCCAGTTGTGTGGTAACGATGTAAACTCATATATGCAATATTGTGAATGTTGTGGGCAAGCGTTGAAATGGAAATGATGATGTGTCCATATAAAGATGAGGCTAAATGCACCGCTCCTAATACAGATTGCCCACATTGGCAAGGTACATTCTGTGAATTAGATAAATCGTGCAAGGAGGATATAAATGAGAAACGAAACTCTAAATGCTAAAATTACAGAAACAAAGCTAGGCGAAGATCATGGTTATCTAACAGCTTATATTTTTGTTGAAGGTGATGGTTGGGGTGGTGGTATGGGCGGTTATTGTCTCGACCGTTGGTGTAGTGAGGTTGGGCACTATGACTCACCTGATGGATATGGCGCTATTATTGAGTTGATGAAAACGCTTGAAGTTGATAAGTGGGAAGACCTAAAGGGTAAATATGTACGAATCCATGTAGATGAGCATAATACGATTGATAAAATTGGACATCTAATGAAAAATAAATGGTTTAGTTTCAAAGAATATGTTGAAAAAGTAAAGGAAATCAAGGATATAGTGGAGGAATAATCATTGCTCTATGACCAAAATTCTGTTAGGCTGCTATTGGGTTGTTTGCTTATCAAGCCTTCTCTTGCTATTTCTGATAAGTACCCATTGAGCCGTGATGATTTCATGGTCGATTTTCACCTCAGATTGTGGCAAGGCTGTGTTGCTCTGGCTAAACGTGGAGCTGAATCTATATCAGCTTTAGACCTATATATGCTATGTAAGAACAATAAGCAGGTAAAGGACATATTCAAGCTAAATCAGCTAGACGATTTCATTGATACAGTTAAGCAACTTGCTAATGTTGGGAACTTTGAGGTATATTACAACAATGTGCGCCGAGCTACATTGCTCAGAAGCTATAAAAATGCTGGCTACAACGTAGATAAATTTGAGCAAGATGACAAAGCAACCATAGAGGATATAGTACAATATTTTGACGCACAGCAGATAGCTATAAAGAAGCAATTCTATAAAGACAAGGATATAGATGAGCTAAAAGCCGGTGATGGATTTGAGGCGGTCAAAGAGGGCTTTAAGGCAGAGCCGCTATTTGGTGCAACGACATTCAGTGAATACCTTAACACAGCTGCTAGAGGCTGGATTCCGGGGCAGCTATCTATCTATTCGGTCGGCTCAGGTGTAGGCAAATCAACTATTGGTTTGGCCAATCTAGTGCAAGTATGCTGTCCTAGAATCTATGATATATACAAGGGACAATATGTAGACAATCCATGTTATCAGCACAAGGCTGGACTATATCTCCAATTTGAGATGGCTGGTGATACTGAAATCACGCCTAAGATTGTGGCTACAATTAGCGGCGTACCATGCTTTAATATCTTGAATGGGCGATATGAAGAAGGCGAAGAAGAACGTGTGGATGAGGCTATTAAAATCCTTCATGAATCTAAGCTATATATCGTCACTATGCCTAATTATACTGTTGACTTGATTGAATCATATGTAAAAGATTATGTAGTCAATCGCCAAGTGGGATTCCTATGTTATGATTATATCGTTGAATCCTCATCTGTATCAAGTGACTTAGCCAAAAAGAATGGTGTGTCTACTCGTTCAGATCAGGTGCTATCTGGTATAGCAAGTAAGCTTAAGGATTTGGCTGTTGAATACAATATAGCTGTCCTGACATTTACTCAGGTCAATGCTAATGCCATGACTCAGGAAATTATGGATAGCGGCGTTGCGGCTGGTTCAAGAGCAATCCAGAATAAGGCTGATGTGGCTGGTGTAATAATGCCATTGCGCCGTAAAGAGCAAGAGATAGCTGATATGATGATGGAGAAATATCCTGATAATCCTAAACCGACTCGCGTACTGCACCTCTATAAAATGCGCTTTTCTCAAGTTGAACAAGGTATTAAGATATATTTTAATCTTGACTTGAATACAGGTCGAACAAAGGATTGTTTTGTAACTACTAAATTTGATAATCCCTATCAGCTTCAACGGACACGATTGGTATATGCTAAATGATTGACATTCAATCGCTCAAATCCCAACTAACTGATGACCGCATCATAGAGATAATGGATGCTATGGGTGCACCATTGATGAAGGCTGATAGTAACAATTTAATATTCGGCTCAATTTGTCATTGGGGCACTGATTGTGATAAACATAAGGCTAAATTATGGTACTATATAGAATCTGGCTCATTCCACTGTTGGAGTTGCGGCTTTTCAGGCGATGCTATATCTCTAGTTCAGCACGTCAAGCATATTGACTTCAATCAAGCTGTATCATATATCTGCTCTGTCCTGCATCTTCAAGTAGGGCAAATAGAGCAGAATGAGCAACTTGATAATTGGGCTGAATTGCGCCGATTTCTACCTAATGCCGAGCCAGAGATAGATAAGCTCTTGACATATGATAAGTCTATATTATCTTTATTTGACCATTTATATCCGCAAGAATGGCTGGATTATGGTATTTCAGCGGATATACTTGATAAATTTGGTATAGGTTGGTATGCACGACAAGCGTGTATTTCCATACCTGTGGTGTTTAATGGACAACTGGTAGGCGTAAGGGGGCGATATACAAGAGAACAGGATGTGGCTAAAGGAAAATATAGACCAATATGTACGCTAGATGGACAGGTGTTAAAGCTGGCAACATCACAAGTTATGTATGGCTATGACCAAAATAAAGTTGCTATTGAAAAGTCGCGTCAAGTAGTGCTATTTGAGAGTGAAAAGTCAGTGTTAAAAGCGCCAAGCTACAATTTGCATAATGCACTAGCCGTCTTTGGCTCTAATATAAGCAAGCAACATATACAGCTATTGCTAGAACTGGGCGTGAATGATGTGGTGCTATGTATGGATAGCGACTATAAGCAAGTAGGTGATGATGAATTTAAGTTCTTTGTTGTCAAGATGAAGAAGCTGGCGGCTAAACTAAAGCCATTCTTCAACTGTTCGATAGTATATAACAATCAAGGCTATGATATGTATAAATGCAATATGATGGATATACCATATGAGCAAGCAATGAAATTATGGGAAAGTAGGGTGAGAGTATGAGAGGCGAATGTAAGTATGCGCATGAAGTTACATATAGACGGTGGGCAAGCGGTGAAATGCGGGATATAACAGTCAATGAATGTTGGGCTGTAAAAGAGCCATTCACGTGTAGCGATAAAGGCAGAGAATTATGCCGTGCGTATAAGCCGCTAAGCGGCAACATCAAATTGTCTTGGATTCCAACAGATGGATATGACGAGCACTACGGTTATACATATAAGTGTGCTAGATGCAGCAAAGAAATTATTGGTACGTCCAATTATTGTCCTAATTGCGGTTATGAATATGAGCCTTGGGACGGTACAACATTCAAATAAATTTAATACTTGACAATCAGCCTCCTTTATGATATAATCACTATATCAACAATAAGAAGATTGATTTTATTATGAGTAAATTCAAAGTAGGAGATAAGGTAGCCCTTAAGAGTTCACCAAATGTGCTGTTTGGCCGTATTGAAGACAAGGCATTTGGTGGATATTATGTTGAGATTGGCAACGGTTATCATACCATCATGTCGGAAAATGTTATTATGCCATATGAAGAAATCCCTGACATGACCGATGACGAAATCTATACTATGCTCAAGCCGAAGATGGACAAAGCCGATGTTCTCAAGTATGGATATTATTATCATAACCATACAATGTTCAATGCAGATGAGACGATTAAAGCTATTGCTCTAGCATATCGCTTTGGTTATCTTAGAGCTAAGAAAGGTAGACCGTTTAAGATTGGAGGAGAGAAAGAATGATTGAATGGCATAAAGTAATAGATGAATTGCCGCCATATGATACGCCAGTCCTTGTGGCTGGAGCAGAAACAGATGGTACATATCCTGAAGAATATGTACATTTGATGAAGCTATTCTGTAAGCATTGGCCAGACGGAGATGAAAATATGTGGCAATGTGTATATGATTTTGAGATAGAATGGGTCAATGATGATGACCAATGGGCATATATCAACTTGCCAGAAAAAGGATGGTGATTTAGATTAAGATTCATCCACTACTTAATTCCCTTAATGAAGCCACATTTTTAAGGGAATATTTAGCCGCTTGTGGCATAGCTGATGTTGACGCATATCTGAATCCAGATAGTATTGAATATCAATCGCCTGATATGTATAAGAATATGGATGTGGCTGTTGATATGTTCAAGTATGCTAATGATGATATCCAGATTGGCATCGTTGCCGATTCTGATGGAGATGGCAACTTGTCAGCGGCAATCGCATATTTGCTATGTAAAGAATTTGGAAAGAAAGAGCCGATTGTACTATTCCATTCTGGAAAGCAGCACGGGATTCAGGACTTAATGCAAGATATTATTGATGCTCACATTGATTTTCTCATCTTGCCAGATTCAAGCTCTAATGAGAATGACGCTTGTTTAGAGCTTGAACAGCATAAATGTACTTGTCTTGTTCTTGACCACCATATCATTGAGAAAGAGAATAAACACGCCGTTGTAGTCAATCCATATCGAGCTGATAATGCGCCGAATATCAATACAGACATTAGTGGTACAGGTGTTGTAGAAAAATTTGCTTGTGCGCTTGGCTCAAATCAATCTTTCAAAGACCTAGTAGCTGTTAGCCTAATCTCTGATATTTGCAGCTTGCGTTCACCTGAGAACCGTAAATATATATATGACGGCTTGACTAATCCAACCAATCCATTTATTAAATACTGTCTAGAGCATTGTTGCAATCGCGGCGTTAATCCAGAGGGTGTGGCATTTGGTATTGCGCCTCTTGCTAATGCGCTTGCTCGTAGCGATGATCAATCTACTAAGCGTCTATTCTTTGATGCGCTAATTGGTAAGATTGAGCCAGAAGCCGCTGTGAAGGCTATGAAAGCCGTCAAGTCCAAGCAGGATTATCAGGTTAAGAAGGTGGTAGATAAGCTATCAGATGGGCTTGACACATCTCATAAGGTTATTATCGGCTTTGGCGAACCTGAGAATAAATCCTATTTAGGGCTTGTAGCTAATAAATTCTGTGGCAAATACAATAAGCCTACATTCCTGCTAAGAGAGCTAAACAGCACAACATGGTCTGGCTCGATGCGTAGTCCTATTGATTTGCTTGAGATTATCAACGAATCAGGGTTGGCTAAATGTCAAGGTCACGATGCCGCAGCTGGTATCACAGTAAAAAAGTCTAACTTAAAGCGATTTGCACGATTCTTAGCCGGACTTGATTTGGACGTAGAGCCAGATATTGAGGTAGCGACTCAAATCGAGCCTAATAATATCACACGCAATCTTGCAAATGTGTGTGTAGAAAATAATATCCTATGGGGAAAGGATGTAAACAAGCCGTTATTCCATTGTACTTTATCATCCCCTCAAATCTATGTATATCGTAATCGCTCAACTACTGTCAAGTTGGTTCAGGACGGCATCGAGTTCATCAAATTCTTTGTTAGTAATGAAGAAGCAAGCCAATTTGAATCAGCTCAAGGTAAATCTATAGAGGTGGTAGTATCACTTGGATTGAATGAATATAATGGGCAGATTAAGCCACAAGCTATTATTGAGCGATATGAAATTATTGATAAGCCAAAAGAAAATGAAATTGATTGGAGTGAATATTTTAATTGAGTAATCTGAGAAACTGGACTAAAGCGATTAGTATGGTTACATCTATTGTGCTATATACGTTAATTCTGCGTGGTTACAACAATAGATGGGTGCTATTAGTAGTGGCTGTTATTGCTTGTATGGCAAATAGCCTAGATGGTTGGATTGGGAGAGATGAGTCTAAATGATCTATCTTGATTATGCCGCGACTAATCTATTCACTAAATATCCATGTAGTAAATATGGTCAATTTCTTAACCCTAATGCCAATTATGCCTATAAGGAGCAAAAATTGCTTGATGATTGTGCAAATAGGGTAAAAGCGGCTATTGGTGCTAAGAGCGGTAAGGTTATATTTGGTGGCACAAGTAGTCAGTTGATTGAGAATTTGATGAATGCGTCTAAGCGAAATACGATAATTTGTTCAAAATATGAGCACGACAGTTTTTGGAGGTATAGGTTTGATTCAGTTGGTGAAATTGATGATATACCAAACTTCATTGACAATACGCCAGAAAGCTATGGTAGAATGCTCGTGATGTGGCAAGGAGTCAATAATATCACGGGAGAAATTTTTCCTATTGAGCAAATTGGCACAATCTGTCATGGGTTCAATTCATTCTATATCTGTGATATGACTGCAATGATTGGCAAAGCCCCAATTCCAGCCAATATTGACCAGTGGTGTGATTGTGCTGTGTGGAGCGGACATAAGCTCGGTACTGAGGGTGGCATTGGAGCTATGTGGCTATCTGATAAATTCAATGAATGGCCAGGTGATTTCAAGCTACATGGTACACCTAATTTAGCTGGCGCTATGGCTATTGCTGATGCTACTGAGGATGCTTGTAAGAATACAGAGAAACATAAAGCAAGAGCATATGAGCTATACCGATATATGCTTGATAAATTCACTGATGATGATATTCACGGCTCTGTTATTAATAATGTATTAAAACCAGATAAATCAAATACAAATGAACCAGCGCATAGTGTGTCTGCTATCAATGCTATTATGTTTGATGATATTAACGCTGATAGCTTACAGCAGTACCTAGCATCTAAACAAATCTATATTGGAATTGGCGGCTCTGCCTGTTCGAGTCTACATGATTTCAGAGTGCTTAATGCTTGTGGATTAACCAATGATGAAGCAAGCCGTGTTGTTAGGGTGTCATTTGGCGATGAAACAACAGAACACGATATTGATGAATTTGTAAATGCTGTAGTTGAGTATAAGGAGAAATTTGTAAAATGAGTCATACAAAGGAAGATTTGAAAGAGTTACAATCTAAATCACTTGAAGAAAAGATTCAGATTAGTACGGCTCGTATTATTGAATGGTATGAACATTGGGACGGAAAGGTATATATTTCAAACTCAGGTGGTGTTGATAGTACAGTGTTAAGTGATTTGGTGCATAGGGTTTATCCAGATGTTCCAGATGTATATTGTGATACAGGACTTGAATATCCTGAATTACGCGATTTTATCATGTGTAAACAAGGTGTGGTTACGTTAAAGCCAAAGATGAATTTTGTCGAAGTAATTAAAAAATATGGTTATCCAATTATTTCTAAAGAAGTTAGCTTTGCTATATCACAAGCACAAAAAGGGAATAATTGGGGTTTATGTAAATTAAATGGGAAAAAGACAAACGGAGAAGATGATGTTTATGGCAAAGCGATGATGAAATGGAGGTTTTTACTTAACGCAGATTTTAGAGTTGATAATCAATGTTGTAAAGAAATGAAGAAAAAAATTGCTCACAAGTACGAAAAACAAAGTGGATTTAGAGCATTTGTTGGAACAATGACAGAAGAATCATTATTAAGAAAAACAGAATGGATGAAACATGGTTGTAATGCTTTTGATGGTACGCGCCCTATTTCCACTCCATTATCATTTTGGACTAAATCAGATGTGTTGCATTATATTGTCAAATATAATATCCCATATGTCAAAGAAATCTATGGTGATATTATAGAAAAGGATGGGGTATATACTACAACAAAACAGAAGCGTACAGGCTGTATTTTCTGTGGATTCGGTTGCCACCTTGAGAAAGAACCAAATAAATTTCAGACATTAGCTACTATCAATCCTCAACTCTACGATTACTGTATGCGTGGCGGCAAATATGATGAATCAACTGGTATGTGGATTCCTGATAAGGGACTTGGTATGGCTAAGGTGTTGGATTATATCAATGTCAAATGGTGGAATGATGGCGACGAAACCAGACGAGATGAATATAGAGCAAAGTATAAGGAGAAAGAAGAAATTGAGCAGAGCAGAAAGAAATCGTCGCAAACGGACTGAGCACCCCCTAAAATATGCTCCTATCAAATGCCCAAATTGCGGCTTAATGGTAGATGAAAAATATGTAGTTGACATAAATTCTACTTGTTCTATTTGTGGCAGAGAGTTATTTGCAGAATTAAAGAAAATGATGGTGAAATAATAATGAAAAGATTTTTGCTACATATGCTTCAAATCGTTTTTACGCTTGTAACGTTTGCATCTCCGGTAATTCTTGTTGTATTAGCAATAACTTGTTTTGCTACGTATAAAATTGTCTTGGGCGTTGTATTTAGTATCCTATCTATTTTGTTTCTTGGCATTGTAACTATTGTAACTTATGATTGGTGAAAAATAATTAAAATAGGGTATTGACAACCTCCTGATTCTATGGTATACTTGATTTATCAAAGAACAGGAGGTTGTTTTATAATATGTGCAATTATATTGTAAAGGTTAGAGATACGCGCAGAGACGAATATAGGATTATACTTACGCCAAAACTTACAGGGAAAAATGAAGCAAGAGATTTTGTCAAAAAGCAAGCTGGTTTTGATAAATATGACGATGTAATCGTTGAGATTTGTGCCGTTGTTGATTTGAGATAAAGGAGGTTGTTTTAATTATGAAAATCTGGATTCATCAAACCGACTATTATCCAACGCTTACTGATATTAGAAAGAATTATCCTGTACTCAATGAATATAAAATGGATGAAAAGCAGGATAAGTGCAAAAATATCAGGCCGTATATTCGTATCAATTCTTTGAAGCAACTTGTTAATTTGAGTCTCGACCTTCATCAATCGCTTATCATTGACACTGAAGGCTATGAACCTGCCATTGAAATCTATGACGCTTGGAGGGAATCATAAATGCAAGACGTATTAACCTACGAAGCATGGCTAGATTCTGTATGTCATATCTGTAATAGTTTGCTAAAAGCAAATGTAAACGTAACAGGAAATAACGAATTTAATGTGACAGCTACAAAATATCGTTGGATTACATTTGTTGATTGCACCGGATTTGAAGTAATATACAATGAGGGCTGGGAACCAGCGTTTGGAGCAACTAAGTTGATGGAGATTATTATTGATAGATGGGAACAACTGCTGATTGAGGAGGATAAATAATGAAATATATGGGCGGTAAAAGCCGTATTTCTAAACAAATTGCAGAGATATTAAATTCAGTTATCAATAAAAACACGCCATTTGTAAGCCTATTCTGTGGTTCATGCGCTATTGAATCTAAAGTGCAGGCAGATGCTAAAATTCTCAATGACAAGCATCCATATCTTATTGCTATGTGGCAAGCACTACAAAATGGTTGGATGCCGCCTGATGTTGTAACTAAAGAAGAATATTATCGTGTCAAGTCTAATATGGACGAGAATCCTGCATTGACTGGATTTGTTGGCTTTGGTTGCTCATTCGGGGGCAAATGGTGGGGCGGATATGCCAAAGATAAGCGCGGAGACGATTATTGTGGTCAAGCAAAGCGCGGATTGCTTAAGGATTTATCAGGTGTAGTTAATACTACATTTACTTGCCTTGATTACAAGGATGTAGAAATTCCAGATGGCGCAGTGGTATATTGTGACCCGCCTTATGCCAACACAACAGGATATACCCTTGGACAATTTGATACTAATGAATTTTGGGATTATATGCGCCAGCTATCTAAGAGATGTAATGTATATATCAGTGAGGAATCTGCGCCTGATGATTTTGAGTGCATTTGGAGCAAAGAGAAAGTAAGAACACTTGAAAAGAACGACAATGTAGGACGTGTGAAAGTAGAAAAAATGTTCAAATATAAGGGATAATATGCAAACAGTAAAATTAACCCCAATGCGCATGATATTCAATAATCCTGAATCCAATTTCTCGATTATATCATGTAGCACTAAAGATGAAACGATAGAAACCAACCCTAAATATGGCACAATCAGTCTAAAAGGAACTGGCATTGCTGACCTGAAAATGGGGCAATCCATTGATTGTATTATAGAACCATGTGTGGACGATAAATACAAATACAGCTATAAATTCATTGGTTTTGCTGGATTTGTATCTAAAGATGGAAAATTCAATCTAACAGAAAAAGCCGAATTGCAGACGCTACGCAGCTTAATGACCAATGGGCAAGCCGAATCATGTCATGCCGCATATCCTCATTTTGTCAGTATGGTGTTGAATGGTGAAGCCGACAAACTGGACTACAAAAAAATTCGTGGTGTAGGCAAGGTGCTATTGCCCAGATATATTGACAAAATCAAGACAATCAACAAGCGTGTTGAATTTATGGGTGAAACATATGCTTGGGGCATTGAGCATGATGAGGATATAAACAAAATTGCGGCAACATATAAGAATGTATATGGATTCAGTAAGGATATAAACGCCAATCCATACTCTGTTATGATTAACTTGCTTGAATGGTCATTTGATAGGGCTGATAGAGCGATAACCAAGAAAACAAGAAAATGGTTGGATAGCTATGAGCGGTGTGAGGCGGCTACTATATATGCTCTAAAGCATAATGAGCTAGATGGCAATACAAGGATGCAAGCTAAGATGTTATTTGATATGGTCAAGCGCAAAGCTCCTCAATGTGTTCATCATCTCCTCGATGTTGTGACGAAATCGGCGCAAGTACACTATGACGCGCCTAGCCAAAACACGGCTCTACAAACCACATATAGCGCTGAACAGCATATTGCTGATGTCATCAAGAAAAAAATAGCCAATCCACATTATTATCCTATGGATTGGCAGAAGTTTACAAGTGTAGACGATTTAGAGCTGACTGATGAACAGGCGCAGATTCTTGAGATGGCTTGTAAGCAAGATGTGATGATGCTGACTGGCTCGGCTGGCACGGGCAAGAGCCAAACAACCAAGGCAATCATTGAGATGCTAGAAGCCAATAATTATACTTATACCCTATTATCCCCAACTGGAATAGCTGCCAAGAGGCTAAGAGAAGCAACGGGGCGTGAAGCCAGCACGATTCATATGTTCTTAACTTTTGACGGTAATCTAGGTGATTATGTGTTAATTGATGAGATGGGCATGGTTAGCGTCCATTTGCTATCAATGCTATTTGACAAGGTAACAGAGCGTACTAAGATCATCTTCATAGCTGACCCATCTCAGCTTGCATCTATTGCTTGTGGCAACATTGTTGAAGATATGCTTAATAGCGGCATAGTGCCTGTATGCAACTTGACTAAGGTATTCAGATATAACACATCTGGCATTATTACCATAGCTACTGATGTACGAAATGGAGTAAATGACCATATGACAGATACTTTCACAGATTATAAGTTCATTGAAACTGATACATTAGTAATCAAGCAAATTGAACAAGAATATGCGCGGCTATTAGCAAATGGATATAGCAAGGATGATGTACTGATTCTATCCCCATTCAATAAGGGCAATGTTGGCTCATTAGCTATCAATGCGGCTATTCAAGCCAAATTCAATCCAAATGAATTAAGTAAGGTTGGGCATACTGTCAATGATGTGCCTATCTATTTCAAGGTGGGTGATAAGGTCATTAACAAAAAGAACGAATATGCTATGCCGCTATATGATACTGGTGATACTGCTTTTGTAGCTAATGGTGATATTGGCACGGTGATGGAAATTGTGTCTGATGAAAAAGAGCCATATATGATTGTTCGGTATGATTGTGGTGATTGTATAGTAGATAAGGCACATATCAAGAATACGCTACTTAGCTATTGCTGTTCTATCCATTCAGTGCAGGGTAGCCAAGCAAAGGCTGTGATTGTAGTGATTGATAGAAGCCATGTAAGGATGTTAAGCAAAAATTTAATATACACAGCCGTGTCTCGCGCACAAGAAAGATTGATTGTAATTGGTGACATATATGCAATTAGAGAAGGAATTAAATATTCGGAGGAGTTGAATAGAGATACTTGGCTAAAAGGATTTCTGGGAAATACCCATTAGACATTACAATAGGACAGACACAGATTCTTATTATTTGTATGGAGCACGAGGAATTGGAGTGTGCGAGGAATGGCGTAATGATTTTAACAAATTTAGAGAATGGGCATTATCACACGGATATGGAGAAGATTTAACCATAGACAGATTAGACAATGATAAAGATTATTGCCCAGAGAATTGTAGATGGTCAACTGTTGTAGAACAAGCTAATCATACAAGCCATTGTCATTATGTATATGACGGAGATGAAAAGTTATCCTTATCGCAATTTGCAAGAAAATACGGGGTTAAACCAACTACATTTAGACAAAGAATTGTAACATGGGGAGAAGATGTTGCAATAGAGAGGACTAGAAATGGATGGACGCAACACCCAAAGGGACACTGAATTAAAGGAGATGCTGATTAAATGAACTATGAATTTCATGTAGGGGATTATGTCAAGACAAGAGCTGGATTTATCGGATATATTGATAATATCAGCGATTTAGAAAACGATAATATTGCAGTTCGTGTATGCTATAGCGATGGAGCTAGTGGGATTTTTAAAGTCAATGACTTAAATATCACAAATAATTTTGTTCGTATTGGCGCATATGATTTCACTAAGAAAGAAAAGAAGAAGATTGAGAATCTGGTAAAACCGCAATGGGATATACCAGTTGAAGATTTAATTGATAAAATCAATGAGCTTGTTGATGCTGTGAATAAATTGATGGATAAGGAGGATGATAGATGAATACTGCTTGTGGTGTTATCAAGCCTGATCATATGCGCACAACTGCCAGTATGCAGCCAACTAGAGTATGCTCAGTATGCGGCACAAATGAGCTTGGATATACAGGTTCATATTATAGTAAACCCGAATTTTGGCTTTGTCCAGAATGTCTAAAAAAATTAAAGAAATTGCTTGACAAATCAACTGAATCGTGATAATGTATATGACAAGGAGGTAATGTAATTGAATCCAATCGAAATTGAGGATGCGTTTATTAGAACATTACGACAAAAGGGCGTAAATGAATATACTCCTATTCGCATCCACATTGGAAGCCAGCTCTATGATGTTGACCACATTGACACAGTAATTGATATGGATACCAATAAACCAATTATTGTTATTCATGTTAAAGAGAATTAAAAGGAGGACGATTTATTGTTTGTTGAAGAATGGCTAGGCAAAGAAAATCAGCTTGGTATTGACATCTGGAAGAAGAAATACCAGCATCACGGAGAATCTTTTGAAGATTGGCTTGAGCGTGTAAGTGGCGGCGACGCAGATGTAGCAGAGCTTATTGCTGATAAGAAATTCTTATTTGGTGGACGAATCTTGAGCAATCGCGGCATTGACGATGAAAAGGTAACATATAGCAACTGCTATGTTATCTCACCACCAGAAGATAATATTGAGTCAATTTACGATACTGCTAAAAAGCTGGCTCGTACTTATAGTTATGGTGGAGGTTGTGGCATCGACATCAGCAAACTTGCCCCATGTGGTGCAAAGGTCAATAATCAAGCCAAATCCACATCTGGCGCAGTCAGCTTTATGGACACATTCAGTCAGGTCACAGAGCAGATTAGTCAAAATGGCAGACGTGGCGCATTGATGATTAGCATTGATTGTACCCATCCAGACCTAGAGAAATTCATTACAGTCAAATCCGACCTGGGCAAAGTAACATCTGCTAATATCTCAATTCGTGTCACAGACCGCTTTATGGTAGCAGTTAAAAATGATGAAGATTGGGAGCTATACTACAAGCGTGATGAAACAGGCGAAGAAATCAAGAAAACAGTAAAGGCGCGAGATATTTTTGACCTGTTATGCCGTAATAATTGGGATTATGCCGAGCCAGGTATTCTCTATTGGGATAGAATTGCCAACTGGAATCTGGTAAGCAATGACAAGGATTTTGAATATGCTGGTGTAAATCCCTGTGCAGAAGAACCACTACCAGCAGGAGGTTCGTGTCTACTTGGCGCAATCAACCTATCTGCATTTGCCTATAACGGCAAGTTTGACTGGGATGATTTTAACAGAACTGTAAATATTGCAGTTAAAGCACTAAATGATGTACTTGATGAAGGGTTTGAGAGACATCCACTTGCTGAACAGCGCAAGACGGTTAGAGATTGGCGGCAGATTGGGCTTGGCATCATGGGCCTAGCTGATATGCTAATTAAACTAGGCATTGAATATGGCTCGCCTGATTCCATTGTTCTATGTGACGCTATTGGTTATTCTATGGCTCGTAATGCTATTGTGGCTAGTGCCGATGTAGCAAAAGATAAAGGGCATTATGATAAGTGGAATATCAGTAAGGTGTCAACATCTCCATTCTTTGCAGAGCATATTAAATCAGATGATGTAGAAGCTCATGAATCTATTGATATGAATGGTATGCGTAATAGTCAGCTATTGACCATTGCGCCAACCGGCTCTATTAGCACCATGATTGGTGTGTCTGGTGGCATTGAGCCAATCTTTGCTAACTACTATGAGCGCACTACAAAATCCCTACATGGACATGATGAGGTATATAAGGTATATACACCAATCGTCAAGGAATACATGGACGCTCATGGCATTAAGGACGAACTTGGCTTGCCGTCATATTTTGTTACATCTGCTACTATTCCTATCAAGCGGCGCATTGATATGCAGTCAGTATGGCAGAAGCATATTGATGCAAGCATTAGCTCCACTGTAAATCTGCCAAATAAAGCGACAGTAGATGATGTGAAAGACCTATATATGTATGCTTGGGAAAAGCATCTAAAGGGCATTACAGTATATCGCGCTGGATGCAAAAGAGCTGGTATCCTCAATGCGGATACAAAGAAAGATGATGAATCCAAGCCAGAAGCCACGTCTTTTACTCTCCCTCGCGGCTCAATCATCGAACCGAGCAATGACCTGATTGGCAAGAAGCGCAAAATCCAGACAGGATGCGGCTCACTTCACGTTTTAGCATTCTTTGACCCAATTGACGGCAACCTGCAAGAGGTATATTTCAATAAAGGCTCAACTGGTGGATGCGCCAATTTCATGACAGGTCTAAGCCGCATGGTAAGCCTACTATGCCGTGCTGGTGTAGATATTATGACCATCAAAGACCAGCTTGATTCAACTGGTGTCTGCCCATCTTATGCTACTCGTAGAGCAACTCACCATGATACTAGTAAAGGCTCATGTTGTCCTATGGCTATTGGCAATGCTCTAGTGGAGATGTATAATGAGATACAAGCAGAGCTGGACGATAAAGAGGAAGATATTCCTGTCACATTAAGAAAGATAAATAAAACATCTAAAACACTCGCTGAGAACTTTGATAAGGCAACAGAGATGATTAATAAAGTTGCTGATAAATTTGCTCAAATGGTAAAGGATAGTGGCAATATTTACAACGCGCCAATAGATGTGTGTCCTGAATGTGGCGAACCCCTATTACACATTGGCGGTTGCATCCAATGCTCTAGTTGCGCTTGGTCAAAATGTGAAGGATAAATAAGGAGGATTAAATAATGACAGAAAATCGTATCAATTTCTATCTAGGCAATCTAGGTAATGAGGACTGGATTTGCTCATGTGATGAACTAGACCTGATGGGAGAACCAAATAAGGGCGATTTGGTCTATCTACCTATTGACGGCAATGATGATGAGCAGGAAATGTATGTAGTACTACAGAAATATATTGCGCCAAATGAGATTAGCTATTTCTGCAAGCCATACAATTGGGAGGATTAAATAAATGGAATTTCTGCTAAGATATTTTATTGATGGTAATGAAGATTGTGAAGGACGTGTATGGACATATACCCATGCAGCTCGTATGATTATCCCTCGCATTGGTGAGCGTGTATGGGTTGATGACAATACCTGTGTAGAAGTAGATATGGTTACATATTCACCCAATTACTCTGATAAGGATGATCTATATCTAGTAGATGTTGAATGTCATGACATCACGGATATTGTACTAGCTGAATGTGATGAGGAGGAGGACTACTAATTGCCTAATGTATCTAATGTTCGTGTATATGCGTTAGATGATTCCATTAGAGCAGCTAAATATCCAAAGGCGGTTGAGCTTGACGGCTTGACCGCCGAGCTTACTAAGGGTATTTTGGTTTGCTTGAATTGCCCAACAGGTGAGGGGCATGATAACGCTCTCAATGGAATTATCGTCCAATTCGACCTTACATTTAGCCAGAAGGCATGGGTAGAATTGCAAAGATACCACTTTGTTGATTTTGTTTCTTCTTGCTCTACAATGCACAAGTTACAGAATATGAACCCCAGAACACAATGCAATCGCTATGTTGACCCAAGAGCTATTGATGTGCTGAATGAGAAGATTGCTGAATACAACCGTCTACTTAATGTACGCAAAGAAGGAATTGCCGTATCAGACGATACACTAAAAGAAGCGCGGCTTGAGATGCTATATAATATTCCTAGTGGATTTGAACTTACAGCTGCAATGACCACTAATTATCGCCAGCTCAAAACAGTATATCAGCAGAGACGGCATCATGCTCTACCAGACTGGCAGATGTTTTGTGATTTTTGTGAGACACTACCTAGATTCCTAGAACTAACACAAAGAGGATATGAACCAAATGAAGATTAAGGCAAAGCGACTATCAGATACCGCTAAGCTGCCTACTTATGGTAGTGAAAAAGCGGCGTGTGCGGATATTTATTGTGATTTGCGAGTAGATAAATGTATTGAGTTAAATCCAAATGCGGATTTTAAGCATATGGAAGTCAATACAGACCATTTTGAACAGGTATATGTTAGTCCGCATGAAACAGTAAAAATCCCTACAGGTTGGGCATTTCAGCCCGAACAGGGCTATATGCTACAGCTACTACAGCGGTCTGGGTTGGCTAGTAAAGGGCTGATTTGTGTTGGTGGTATTGTAGATGAAGATTATACTGGGGAGATTGTGGTAATCATGCTCAACACGACAGATAAACCAATCCGCATCAATAATGGAGATCGTGTTGCTCAAATGGCTCTACGCAAGTATTATCAGGCCGATTTTGAACTAGTCGATGAACTAGATGAAACAGAGCGCGGCCTAGCGGGACTAGGGTCTACCGGCCTATGATTGTCCCGAATCTACACATTACCGACAACGGCCCATGTATCCACCTAGTCGACCCTCTATATCCACATGAGCCATATTGCCGCTTTCAGATGACAACGGATGATGATACCACCAAGTTATTTTTCGACTTGCTGACCATGGCATTTGAGAACCACGATGATGGATATGAGGGGGGATATAATGACGCAATCCAAGACTTTGAGGAAGGAGGAGGACTAGATGTGGAAATTTAGGCGCATTGGAGATTATTATGAATTACTAGATGGAGCAGAAACGTTATACCTGTGTAAACGGCTCGATTCTATTATGGTAGCCACGCTAGAAGACCTGTGTAATAGACATAATGCTGAAATGGCTAAATATGAGAATCTGGACGTTGAGATTGCCAGTTGCGATGAGGCATATTTGAACGGGCTTGAAGACGGTAAAGAAGAAGCCGAACAAGAACGATATGATGCCGGATATGATGATGGATATCAATCAGGCAAAGCAGACGGATATGATCTAGGTTATAGACAGGCGCTACATGATGCAATGGGCCATGATGTAGTGGAGTAAAAAATAGGGTAGTATAGAAATCAATCTATACTACCCTATAATTATATATTAGTCACCACTAGCAACTAGCGTCACAGTGATAGTCTGGTCTTTATCGTTTGTAATTGTCTTGGTTTGAGCCGTATAGCCTGTCTTGCTAACAGTAACAGTATAGCTATCGCCTAGGCCACTAAGCAAGAACTGATTGGTTGTACCAGCAATAGGTGTAACAGCCGCGCTATCTGCATCCTTAACAGCGATAGTAGCATCAGCAGGGGTCGCCTTAACAGTCAACACAAAGCCGTCCTGTAGCGTAACAGCGCCCTTTACAACCTTGAAAAAACGTCCATCAAGACCAACGCCGCAATTACCCCTACCAGTAACAGGCGTGCCCACTTCTTCGCCTTCCGAATTATGTAGAGTGATATAGCCAGCGCCACCAACTTTAGCCACGGTAAATAATGCTCCATCCCAGAGCTGACCGCAAGTAGATACTGCCTTACTTCTATCAACAGTTGTTGCATTTGCATCACAAATCACCCCGTTAATAATCTTGAGTCCATCCCCTAAGCGGATGCCGCCACAAAAATTAGCCATATATAATCATTCCTTTCATCTATATGTTCCCTCTCCAATAGAGGTAATATATACTGTCATAGTGGATGCGGCGCTATTTGTCAATGTCACGCCACTGCCGCTATTTATTCTTTCACATTTCCAATTATTCAAATTAACTAGACCATTTATTGTTTCACCTGAAGGATAAACTGATACAAATACTAGACCGCCGTGCATATCATCTGATACAGTAAGCAAGTACGCGCCGTTTGATAGAGATACGTTCACACTAGAATTAGCGCCAACCGTGACACTTGATTTCCTAACAACATCGCTTATGGATGAATCCAAATAGCCCTTATTTACAAGGTCAACATTCTGTGTTGGCGTACCCATCATTGAACCAATTCCATTGATTGTTAATGAACCGCCAACCATCAAGTCACCAGATATGTTACCACCTGTCTGAGCCACCTTTGTGTCTACATACTGCTTATTAGCTAAGTGATTATTCTCTGTGGGCGCTGTTTGGTCGATAAGATGCCCCTTAGCAGTATATCTAGCCAAACATAGAGCCATGCCGCCATCTGATACTAAGCACGCATCAGGCTTGTTGCCATTTTGTACATATGCCTTGATTTGGCCTTGATTAGCAGATTGTAGTGGTACTCTTGTAGCTACTTGGTCATCCACATATTTCTTGTTGGATATACATTCATCTGAAACTGGCGCATCTGATAATAATGGCTGTGTAAGATGACCCAAATTAACAGCATGACTTTGATCTGACGGATTGCCAACTGATACAGGGACATACTCTGCTTGTTTATCTGGTTTGACAAATGCCGCACCACCACCAACTACACCTGTTAATCGAGCGCCTGTTGTGCCAGCCTTCTCAGCAACAGCGCCAAGATATAGATTAGCCTGTCCATCAATATGGATTTTTTGAGCATTTAGAATATTGTGAGCCGCCATATCAATGTTGCCAGCCATCGTTCCACCTTTTAGCTCTAATAGGCTTGTTTGCTCTTTTGCCCATGCTCCACCATTACTAGAGTTATATCTAAGAACGGTTATAATATTGCCTTCTACTCTACCAAATGAAGCGTCTGCCGCAGAAGCCGATATAAGCATGTATGTATCACCATTCAATGTTGCTGTTACTGTACGGTTTGCTATTACAGCTTGCGTGATTTCACCAATCTCAGTTGTGGTCTTAATCCCAGCCGTAGCATCTTGTGTGAACCGCACCTCAAGATTACGACTATCTACATATTTCTTATTCGCCGCGTGATTATCTTCTGTTGGATTGCCAGCTAGAGTTAATTCACCCTCCATATGTCCGCCAGATAATAACAGATATTGGGATAAATCGGCTTCTTTGTCGTAGTCCGTCCAAGTATCGATTGCTCCACTATGAGTATATTGAATCGCTCTGCTAACAATCAGTTGCCCACCAGTCTGCACTTCAACATGACCGAATAGAAATACAGCATCTCCATTTGCTGCAAATTGTACGCTCATTAGTGACATCTGAGCGCTATCATAGCGAATGACAATATTTTGTGCTTCATCATATGCAGTCTTAATCTGTACAAACGTCTTATCTGCTACGTATGTTCCGTCATCATTTTGCTTGGTCAGCTGAATTACAAAATTCTTAGATGCTACAGGTTGCCATTTTGTAACAGAACCGTCATTGCTAAGAAAATGTCCTGTTGTCTCACTAGTCATAGGCGGCAAGCCAGTATCAATAGGCGCAGCATCGCTTGGTTGCTCTATCCATTCATTGCTTGCTTCATTATATCTAAAGAATTTGGCCGTATCTATTTCATAATATTCGTCGCCATTATTTGCTAATATTGTCGACTTGTCATCTTTCTCTAATCCACAATATTGTGCATATCTGTGCTTATCGTAATAAGCTGGTCTAGTTAATGTAATCATTAGCGCTGTTCCTTTCCTTCAAGCCACCTGTTGTTTTCCTTGTCATAACGATATACACGTCCAGTATCTAGCTCAATGTAGCTTGCGCCGTTTTCTACATTAGTTGGTTTGGTATCTATTGAGCGTCCTGTAAATTCGGACGCTCTTGGATTATCATATCCTGCTGGGCGATATAGGGTTATCATGTAATCATCCTTTTCCTGTTATTGTGTCTATTGCCCGCTCTACGGCATCTAGCCGCATTTCAGTCGATTCATCTTCTTCAATAGGGATATCTGTTTCTTCATATGTATATACCGCGCTTTCTACATCAATCGCCTCAGCATATACATTACCTGTTTCAACCTGCTTAATCATTAGCTTGCTATCCGAGTATGTGCGATATAGATTTACGCCATCTTTACGGGTTCTGTAAAATTCTTTAATAATCATTGTTTATACTCCTATAATATGGTCGGCATAGGTTGACCAGTTTGTAGCTGCTTTCCATGTATCGACTAATGAAGATGGAACACGAATTTGACAATCGGTTGGAATGTTACTAAAAGCGTTTATATTTTCAAGTGTTGGAACGGACGTGTGGTTGCTAAAATCATAAAACTGCATAGAATAACAGTCAATGAAGGTGTATGCCTTTATACTTGTTATACCATTAGGAATAGCCAACGATAATAACGAGTAGCAATATTCAAAAGTGTACCCATCGATCTTTGTGATTTTATTAGGTAGTGTAATTGATAAAAGTGACGAACAATTCGCAAAAACACCAGAGTCAAGTTTTGTTATTGTGGTAGGAATTATAAATGAAGTAAGAGTAAAGCAACCGTTAAACATATTTGCCAAAAGGCTTGTGAATGTACCATCAATTGTAACAGACTTTAAAGAAGAACATCCCATAAATGTGCCATCTGAAAACCACGATATCCCTTTTGGAATTGCAACAGTATTGAGACTTTGACACTTAAAAAACGGTTGTTGCCAAATTTCTTTTACACCACTTGGAATTGTAAGGAAAGTAAGACTGTAACAATAGTAAAACATATGGTTTGCAATTTTTGTTATATAATTTGGTATTGATATGGCTTTGAGACTATAACAATCATAGAACGCCTTATTCCCAATCTCTGAAGTTATACCGCTACCAAGTTCAACCTTTTTTACATTGTTTAAATATGCTATATTTTTATTACTGTTATCTTGTATTGCATGAAGCAAATAACCTCCAAGATAGTGACCACCAAACCCCATCGTCCCATCAACTGTTAGTTTAATCACATAATCCCCCGGCGTAGCATACGCGTGGTTCGGTGTCCACTTTACTGCGGTTAAGCTCGTGCCCGTCAGCGTATCCGGGGTCGTGCCATCGCCCCAATCAACAGTGACCGTGCCGTTCGGGCAAACACCAAGCATTGGTGATGTACGTCCTTTTTCCAGATGGATATAAATGCGGGTCTTGCCATCATCTGTGATGTACATCGCGCCGACGTTCATCTTTCTATTAGTGCTTTTTAAATCGGCTAATGTCCAGTTCCAACCTTGGCAAGTAAGGTTCTCATGACTAGGATATGCAGGCAACTCTGTTTTTGTAGCCAATTCAGCCAATGTCCATGCCGCTACTATTGTTCCATCATAATCATAAAATGTAATGTCTGATTCGTCTATAGGCGTACCGCCACCACCTGTTTCAATGGCATTGATAGCAGAAACAAAGCCGCTTGGATATACCAACTGAGCCGTAGTACCGCCCTTAGTTCTAATAGCATTGGCTACCGATGTAAGGTCGGTCGTGTTTGTTAAATATTCAGCCATAATATAATAGCTCCCTAATTTTAACTATATTCATCTGGATTTTCATTCTTCTTAGCAAAGACGCGCTTAAATGCTAGTAAGAGCAATTCGCCACCAAATGCCGTAGCTGCAAATATCAACACATCGCTAATATCCGTTGCGCCCCATTTGAACACGGCATATGTTTTGAGGGCAACCGCCCATACTGCAATTAGGGTAATAGCACGGACGCAGTATAATACCAATGTCCGTGCCATAGCCCCTTTACTCCATCTTCGCTTATAACTAAGCCGCATCATGGCTTGGTCGCTAATTTTTCCATTAGCGCCTTATTCCACTTGTAGCCATCTAGGAACTCGATTGTCTTATCATCAAATCCAAAGCGTGACTTTACTTTTGCCTTATTTGCCTCATGCGCCTTATCATCTTCAGATTCAACATAATCAACCCATGGTAGCTTGCCATGCTTCTGCCATTTTCTAGTTGGATAACCGGCCTTTGCGCCAATATTACCAACTGCCGTGATTTGAACGCAATTGTTCCATGCTGGTGTGCATTCTACTGCTAGCCCATTGCCAATATATAGACCCCAATGTCCGGGTAGCCATAGACCTTCACCAATAGCCATCTTATCCCAATTTGTGCTAGATACATTTTTGCACTTTGCAATCATGCCGTCTGCGCTCACATCTGGCACACCATTTGCGGCATATTTTGCGCCACCATAATAGGCGTTTTTGTTACCATTCCAACCCCACAGGATTCCTTTAGTGAGATTCACACAATCGAATAAGAACGTCCCTGTACCAACTTTCTGCTGATACATATTCCAACGGCTAGTGTACCAATCTGGATATTGCGCTTTCTTCTCATTTAGAATCTGCTGGGTACATGGCATACCAAAGCAACCCCAAGCATAAATCGTCTTATATTTCTTAGCTACTTCCTCATGCTTCTTTGCAAGCTCAAGATTGGTCATAATGCCCATTACTTAGTCTCCTTCTTTACGTTGACATTCTTAGTCAGATTGGTCAACTGGTCAATCATCTCACTAAGAGCCTGAACGTCCATTGGATACTGCACATATTCTGCGCTTGTCTGCACCATAGCCATAACCCATTCTTTACGGGTCGCACCATCTGCAAATTTCTTTTCAGCCTGTTCCATTAGCTGCATAACTAGGTCAAGTAGCCCGCCCCAATTCTTTTCTTGGGTCGCCTTCTTAACATACTGCACTAGCTTTAGCACTAGTGGAATACAAGTTGCTAGACCTGCTAGGATTGCTACGATAACATTGATAATCTGTTCTGCGCTCATTTATGATTCCTCCTAATCCTTATTCTACGCCTGTCAGCGTATTTACCAGCGTATTCAATTCATATATTTTTTGATTAGCCTCAGCTAAGGCGTGATAATTGTATGGGTCATATAGATCGCCAATTCGCGCCATATCGTACCCCTTAACTGCGCCTAGCATTTTAGCCGTCTCATCATCAGCACATACAATGATATTGGTGATGATGCCATTTTCGTCTACAATACAATAATTCATATTATATTACCTCATTTTATTTTAAATGGAAGCGAATTACTACCATGCCCGAGCCACCTGTGCCACCAGAGTTGCCGCCTTCGTCGTTGTAATCCGTGCTAACGCCAACATAGCCAGCGCCACCGCCGCCTCCTCCATATCCACCGGTTCCTCCATAGGATGCGGTAGTAGTACCACCAGCACCTCCATTTGGCGCACCGGGTGTTAAGGCGGCTGTTGTACGGCTACCACCCGCACCACCACCGCATTGCTTGGTTGTGCTGTTGAACTCAACTGCGGCAGATGAAGATGCTATGCCATCAGATGGATTGTATATAATCGTTGTGTTTTTATCAACAATCGCATATCCATTACCACCATTACCGCCAACCGTCGATAGTGTAGTCATATCAGCTAGTACATATTTAGAGCCGTCCCAAACATAAAATCCATTAAGATTACTTATATTTGTTGTTCCTTGTGTAATATCATACTTGACTCTATACAAAATACCAACTTGTGGATTTAGCGGAGTCGTACTGTCCTTGGTACTCGTGAGCCAACCAGAAGAAAATCTGGTTGCACCACTAATTGTATAAGCTCTGACGATTGTTTGTGATACGCCTCCACCAAGTCCACCCTGTGTAGCAGCTTGTGGAACTACGTCTTGAGCCCAAACAGAATCATCATAATACCAACCAACATCCCATCCATTGCCGCCATAACCACCTGTAGCAGATAGTCCCATAAACGATGTAGTTCCGCCATCTCCGCTTGTGCGACCATCAGTAAATATGTTATTATATAGCCCAGCCGCTCCACCAGCGCCAACAACAATAGGATAATTAGTATTTGCGGTTACAGATACGCCAAGAGAATTCTTGACATCACCACCACCGCCACCAGCGCCCGTACAAGCATTGAGCAAATACCCGGTTGAAGTCGAAATGCTATATGAGCCAGATGCGCCTCCGCCTCCACCGGCTCCAACGCAACAAATATCTATGGTATTTACTCTATTGCTGAATTTTACGCTTCTTGATGTTGAATACCGCACAACCTCATTTTCTGCAACGGATGGTAGTGTGATTACAACTGGCGCACTACTGCCAACATTATCTTTTACATCGGCGGTTGTATTCTTCATGTCAGCATAAGGCGATGTAATAGAAATGGGGTTAGTGACAAGAATGCCGCCAGCTTGGCCAGATGCGTTGGTTACAACTGTACCAGAGCCGAGTCCGGTAATAGTCGCGCCTTGAACGGGATTGCCGTCTACATCAACAATTTTTACCACAACTCGACCCAGTGTACTGATTGCATCAGCCAGCTTATCAAGACAAGCATCTACCGTGCTTTGACCAAATAGCTGTTGTGTATCAGCGCTAACTTGTGATTGAGTGGCAGAGGTCTGAGGATATAGCTTATCATATGCGCCATCATCATCAAGGATGCGCATTGTAATATTTTTATTTGCCATGATTATTTACCTCTTTATTAGGATAGATGGATACGGATTGCAACGAGGCCGGAACCACCACGACCACCCTTCATATCGTGTGTAATCGTAGAACCGCTTCCATTATAATAATATGCAGCTCCGCCTCCACCACCACCTATTCCAGCATTCGAAGCAGATGATGTTACGCTATATCCAGCGGTTGCGCCATCTGCCCCATTTGGAGACCCACCTTTTATTAGCCTTGTTTGCGAAGGGATGTATCTATCAGCATACCCCGCTCCACCGCCACCAGAATAAAACGTTGAACCATCATTAAATTCTGATACAGTCGTATTTGAACCACCAGCATCATTCTTCCCGCCATTGCCACATCCATCTATTCCAGCAATACCAGCTACAGCATTTGTGTTTGGATATTCACCACTGATGCTACCACCTGTTCCACCGGGCGCAGATACAGTTAGAAATGTAGTAGCGCCGCCCGCATTAGCTTTATTTCCTCCATTTCCGATTGTAAGAGGATATGATGTATTTGAAGATACTGTGATGCCGTATGAGCTTACAATACCACCACCTCCGCCTCCTGCGCCATTGCCAATCATTTCATAAGTTGACGATTGATATGTGGCGGCTGGGCCACCTCCACCACCTCCGCCTACACAGCACACATCTACCGTCTTGGTGGAAGGGCTGAATTTAACGTTGGTAGAGCTAGTATATCTCACAATGCCATTCTCACCAATGGAATCAAGCGTGACGTTGAGCGCACGAGTCGTGCCTGCATAACTGCTAGCATCAACCGATTTGTCTTTAAGGTCAGCATATGGCGATTTTACCGTGATAGGGTTATTAGTTAGTGTACCTTGAACAAATCCACTTGCGTTGGTAGATGGATTGCCACTCAACCCCTGTATAACCGCGCCCTCAATAGGATTGCCAAGCGGGTCTTTTACATATATATTGATTCCGCCAATCGTCTGGATAAATTGCATACTAATAGATACAGCTTGTTCTGCATTACCATCCGTCAAGCCATACTTAGTGCCTGTGGCAGAGGTGAGCATAGTATGGTCAGCAGTTGTGCGCGGATATAGATTATCATATGCTCCATCCTTATTTTTTTGATGGAGCGTTACATTATTTGCCATATTGATTTACCTCTTTAATTATAGTGGAGCTTAATGGCTACAAGACCAGATGCGCCATTACCACCGTTGGTCATGTAGTTTAAATATGCCACACTTCCGTAGTCATCTTTATCGCCGTTACCACCGCCGCCGCCACCACCGGGGCCTAGGCCGTTGCCGCCAGCTATACCATACTTTTCATATCCAGCGCCTGCAGTATATCCGCCATAGCCACCATATGGCGTACCACCTGCGGGCCCAGATACAACCTCACCAGCGCTAACAACAGGGTCACCACCATTAGCGCCACCACCTGAATAATAGGTCGAGCCATCGCTAAATTCTGTACCGGTTGCATTGCCTGAGCCGCCATTGCCGCCATTAGTAGACGTGCCTACAGTTGTAGAGCCGCCAGCACCACCTGTTGCTGAAACACCACGGAAGGACGTTGTGCCACCTGTGCCAGCGGTGTTAGCGCGTTGCTCCAAATAGCTATCTGCATTATATGTCAATGGGGCACTACCAGCACCACCACTACCAATAGTCAATGTATAAGCAGTGCCTGCTACAACTTCTACGCCTGTAGAGTTTACAATGTTACCACCGCCACCACCTTTACCTTTCCATACATGTGCTGTCCATTGTGACGTGCCACTACTTTTATCATTATGCCCATAACCACCTGAGCCACCACCGCCACCTCCGACACAGCACACATCAATATTCTTGACTTGGCTACTAAATTTAACAGATGTGGATTCAGTGTACCTCAGTATCGTATTCTCGGCATATTTCTCAAGCGTAACATCAATACTAATATCAGTCACGTTCGACACGTCTACAGTCTTTGTCTGTAGGTCGACATATGGCGGAATAACAGTAAGCGCATATTCACTGAGCAAGCCAGTCGCGATACCGCTTGCATTGGTAACAGGATTGCCAGCCAACCCCTTAACAATCGCACCTTCAACAGGATTGCCGCTTGTGTCTTTTACTACTACGGTTAGCCGCCTCAAACTGATAATTGCATTGCCAATTAGTTGCATCGATTCATCTAGTGATATAGATTGTCGATTAAATAAGCTACTCGCAATAGATGGGGCTATCATCGTATCGATTGCCTTAGTTGAGGGGTTGAGGTCGATATAGACTTGCCCCGTAGTGCCAGTATATTGCCGCATTTGGATAAAAGATGAATCTGGTTCTTCGTAAGCATCGGCCGAACCTAGGTTAGTAAAATATACCTCACCGGCAGTCTTTGTGGCTGGGTCGATTTTGATTTTATTTACCTTAAAGTCGGTGTCGCTTTGGGTCTGTAATCTTAACAACTCAGTAGTTGTATCGTTGATAACCGCCGCATTTAATTGCTTATCGGCCACAGAGCTATCTTGCAATTTGCTCAGAGCTGTGGTATAATCATCTTGTTCCCATGCTGATTGGAATTGATTCCATAGAGATTTATCTTCAAGGTGGATGTCTTGATATCTTAAACCATGAATATCTGTATCAGATGTTAAATCCGCGTTCTTTTGTAACCAAGTCAGTAAATCTCCAGTTGGAGGATCATTGAACACCATGGTTTTATAACCTTCATTTGTCCAAGTCTGAAAGGCCGGAACTGGGTCTTTACTTGTATAATAACCAGTCATGGCCATTGTTGCGCCACCGCCAGTATATTGCCCAAAAAGGCTTATTCGATAACGAATACCACTAGTAGTTTTTTCACATTTGAGTCTATAAAAATCTTTTCCCGCACTAGTAAACGATAAAGACGTTGCTTCAAACGTCATATCGTCTACAGGCGCAGTATCCCTAACTATCCATGTTTGACTCATGCCGTCACCCCTGTCACCTCAAACCAAAAATCGGTCGGTTGCTGATTTGTGGGTTGCGTCTCAGATACAATATAAGCTGGACTATATCGTAAATTATAATAATCCTGAATTGCCACACATGTATCAAGGATAGAGTTGATTAGGTCGGCTGTGATTATCTTAGAATCATGATTAGTAATGTTGGCTAATGCTGCCTGAGCTGCATTGATATTGCCAGCTTGCATATAATCCTGATAGCTAGCAACTAGCGCCGCATCTGACGCAGTGATATCCTGCATGGTAGGGAACGTCTGATTAGGAAAATTTGTAGCCAACTTAAACCACCTCGCTTTCTTCATAATATGGATACCAAGAAATGGCGTTAATCGTCATAGTACCGCCTGTTGCATAATCCACGCTAAACGATTTAACAATATATTTGCTTGGTTCCTGTTTTTGACCAAATCTGTGTGATACAACAATATTTGCATCCATCCATGGGATTGGTATTGTTTCCATTGATATGCTATCATTAAGCCGTGACCGCTGGTATATTTCAAAATCTGCCCTTTGCTTGGCTAGATCGTCTGAATAGATATTATCATATTCGCCGCCATATAGCACAATACGAATACGGCCTACTGAACTAGAGCCAATCGGGTCGCCTACATAGAATGGGCTGGACGGGTTGTTATCGTAAGATAGGGCTTGGGCTTGCTGATGCCCCATGAAACGCCAGAATGGGCCACCTTTGTCCTCCTGTTCTACTTCTGGCCCATCTGTGAATGTGCCTGAGCCAGCGTTCTGATAAAACTGAGAATTAATTGAGTCGTATAACCCAACTACGCCATCTGGATTTTTACATGGAATAAAATTGCGCACAAGCGTATTGTCATCATATATTGCACATGAATATAAATTTAAGCTAGATGGTAATTGTACTACTCCTACGTTATTATTAGCAAATAAATACATATCATAAGTAGAAGTAAACGATTTTATGGTAGTAGAGGATACTGTATTCCCATCAATCACGAGCTTATTACTCATAGAGATATTTACTCGTTTTGTCAAATCTAATCCGCTTATCTCTGCATTTTGGTTTGCCAACGTTTGTTTGGTATCGTAATCAGCTTGCAATGATGCTGTGCTATTCCCTGTAAACAATGTAAATCTGCCTGATGTGCCGGGTCTACTTCCAAATATGCCTTGTTGCGACGTTGTTTGATTATAAGCCGAAAAATCAACCGAAACCATCGTATTCCCAGTCGGCTTAAACCCCGTATTGATATACTGAGTACCCGATGACTGGATATATTCAACTTGTGTATATCCATCTGGCAATGTTGGCCCAGCAACAAATTGAAATATCCATTCGGTATCCTTAGCCAATAATTTAATCGGCACATCATCAATATCCACAACATCATTAGAACCCAAGCAATTTATAGTGATTTTATCAACATTTGCTATATCGCTGGGCAACGTAATCCCAACCGCCGTATCCTGCTGTAATTGCTTCAAATCAGCAAATGTAGGCGTAATAGTACCACCACTTACCGTTGTGCTCTCAGATGGGCTGTAATAGTCCACATCCCATGTATGACCTAGCACCTCTACATAATTCTTGACGCTCTCAAAGTCTGTATTGATGTTTTCTGATATAAGCAAACTCGGCCATAAATCATCATCAATCAGCACTGGGTCATCATAGGCAAGCGGAATTGGCTCATAATGGAATACGCCATTCACGTCAAAATAAATCTGATAATTAGGCATGATATCGCGCAATCCCGTTAAAATATCATATATCGTGCCGCCAACATCAATTTCAATATCATATGGTACAGGTACAATCGTGCCGTCATTAGTTTTACATTCTTCGCAGATATACTTGGTAAAGCCACCCAATGCCAATGTACTGATAATCGCCTCACGCACATTCTCATCCTTAGCTATCACCGTAGGGATACCCTCAAGATTGCCATTGCGCAGACCGGTCAATTTGCTCATCAAGTCAAGGGCTTGCATGGATATTTCGTTGGTTGACGCATTATATGCCCACTGCGGGTTGTTGACTAAGTAGATGCCCTTATTATACCACTGAATTTTACCTGTACGCATATTTTCATAGCCAACAAATGGACGAACAAATTTATCTAGCCATAGCTTTTGTCCTGATTTAATATCAAACGTGCTGGTTGTAACAACAAATCCCAAATCACATGACCGCCGCAAGTCGCTATTCGAGTCAACATTAATTGAACACTTGGTCATATTACCACTCAACTCGTCAACGATATTATATTGGAAATCTAGCAATTCGAGCCGTATATATTTTTTAATATATTGTTGTTTGAGGACATTATAATCCTCAGCGCCAATGTTAATCATGTGTTAATCCTCCCGTGGGATTAGCCCATTCGCATACAGGTCGGCCTTTTCTTTGGGGTCGCCCGTTTGTGTCCATTCTGCTGTCATGCGCTGAATACCCATACCATAATTGGACTCATAGTCGGTCTGGGGATTGCCTGTGATGATGCAGAGCCATTCGCCGCCATTCCCTAAAATATTCAACAAGAAACGCTACCTCCTTGCCAGTCATATAAATTATATGACATCTTATAATTTCTTATAAGTATAGACTATATCTTTTTCTCTGGTTCAACAATTATTCTACTAAACTCATGATTATCCTTGACTAAATAATCAATCGCTTCTTTTATTTGCTCGTCTGATGGTATCTTTGTATAACCCTTGACTCTGAGCACCTTATATCCCGCTTGTTTAACAACCCAATCTCGTTGATAATCTTGTTTCTTTTTATTTTTATGCCAATACCAACAATCGTATTCTACATCTATCTTGTATTCACCAACGATTATCATGGAGTCTAAGGAAAGATTACCACATGGATAGTTTAACTCGGCATTACCATATATTTCTTTTAGTTTGTCGTTCAATAAAATCTGTGGTTTGGACGATGGCGCTGTTCCATTCTTATATAATGTCATTCTTCTCTTTTCATTGAATTCTGGAATATATGCTAATTTTACAGTGCCATATTTATCTAAAAGAGTATGCTCAATTTTCTTTCTTATATACGGAGATGCCATACCAACACCGCCGTATTTTTCTGTCTGAGTCTCTATCAGTTTTCTAGTTATCTCTTTATTTCCAAATAAATGAGGAGTCCCAAACTTCTTTAAATTTGATTCGACAACTTTCTTCTTTCCTTCTTCAGACGTAAGATAGTTTGTAGGCCCATATCGCTTCATACACGTTGCCATTACTTTATCTCGACATTCTTGTGTTGAGGCATAATGGTCTACTCCATATTTCTCTTGGCAAGTTGCTTTGGCCTTCTCATAAAATCCATCAATCTGCGACGGCGTATCAACACCGTACACCTCTTGCATCACATTGTGTATCTTTTTATATTTACACTTTGTACAAGCGTATCCACCAGATTTTAATCCTCTGTGGTTATAATTTTGATACTTTACATCGATTATTTCTCCACAAAAATCACATTGCACCTTTACATACGTATGAGACTCAGATGGCAAATCTTCGACTTTTACATCAAATTCATCGCCCATCTTAGTAAACGCATACCCGCGCTCCATATAATAATATTTGTTTCTAGGATGCCATCTCATCTTAGCATATTGCCCCGGTATTAACATATGTCAACCTCCTTTCCATATTTATTTTATTGTCAAGTTATTTATTAAATCAGAGAATGTACCACTTCCACTGCCAATCGCTTGCAGTGTACTCCCTTATGGGATAGTCGTTGAACTTTACCCTATTCGGGTCTTAGCTGCTGATTGCCCATTATAATGATGGTTAGGATTTAACCTTACATCATCCATTCGATTCTTTCTACTTTCGTCGCATATCGCACTTGCCCATATTTCATGACTATGCTGTAGCTCGAATGGCTTTAGGGGTTTCCAGCAATTCAATACATAATTTTTGTTGCATATCGCTATGCAACCGACCTAAATGTTAAGTCCTTTAGCATTTTTGGCTTCTTATTGGTCAACCACTTAAACAACGCATTGCGCTCTGTAGTAATTGCCTGACGGTCAATTCTATTAGATTGGCTAAAATTCTTAGGTAGAATTAACGCGCTGACCGTACCTGTATCATAGCCAAGTAAGCCATTGCTCACCATAACAGGATATTTTCTACCAAACGGCTCATATGTGCCGATTTTCTGGACGCTATCAGTTGCACCATATTCAATGTCTGCATAGAATTTGTATATTGTGTTCACATCACAGATAAATACGCCATTGAACTTAGAATATACCTCAGATACCGTATAACTACCCTCAGTCTGGCCCGTAATTGGCACATATGCGTATTCGTATTGAGTATAGTTAGAGGCTAGATTATCTGTAAAGATAAATGACAAATCATCAACACTAGTGACGGCAATCTCCTTGATTGTTGTCCAGTCAAATGTACCCTTCTCGCGCCGCTTAATTTTAATACCAGATATATTGCTCGTCAAATCATCGATATTACCAGCCGAGATATTATCCTCAAAGTTGCAATCCATGATGGTATTGAAATCCCATGCAGTGGGTAAAGCATGGCTGTAATCGCTAGTCACATCATGTCCAGCATATAGATGGTCGTATATACCATTCTGAATTGTGGTCATTGTAATGCCGTTTACGCTTGTTGGCATAGGGTCAAGCGCATTGCCATCTGAACAAAAATTATATCCTAGTAGACCAATCATGCCGTCACCACCTCACTATCCCAATCTGCGCCTAAATTCTCTATTTTTAGGTCATATAAGCCGCCAACGCACCGAATCCATAGAAATAGCGTCTCGGCCTGAGTCGGCTTATCGATTGTAGGTGATTTGATTACGTAGGCATATGTCTCATTTACATCCTGTACTCGCATCTGATACCATGCTTTAGTCGTATCTTCCCAATATGAAATAGATACAATGTCGCCACTTGAATTAGCTAGAGAGACGATGTTGGCCAATTCCTTAGTCTGGTCGATATTAGCCTTAAATGCTTGACCCCAAATCTTCATTGTGTAGTCATTTGGTAGCTGATATCCTTCAGTCCATTTGACATATGAACCGTTTGCGGTCAAATCAACTAGCTTGTCGGCTAAATATGTGGGTGGGTTAGGATAAGACGAGCCGTTTATGCCTACAACATTGGACTCTACTGTAATATTGCCATCTTCGCAATTATTAGTCAGGTATAGATATGAATAACCACGAGCCGTCTCGTATTGCACAGAAATAGTTACAACGCTGGTATCAACCAATGTGCCATTTACAGTTGTGCCAGTACACTGAATACCATATACCGTCTTATCTTCAAAGCCACTAAATGTATATGAGACAGTCAGAGGTAAGCCACCGCTCGACACGTATTTACTACCAGACGTAGACAGTAGAACGCCCGTATTGTCAAACAGGTCAAACCTATACGCATTCAGCGTCTCGCCCTCTGTCTGGTTATACGTCACATCAAATACATATGAAGCGTTGTTAATAATATGAGTCGATGGTAAATTACTAAACTCAAAGCTAGGTGTTGAATAGCAGTAAAATTGAATTGTATTAGACGGTTGCGATGATTCACCCGCCGCATTATGCGTAACAATACTTGCCTGATAATAATGCCCATTTACCAATGAGCCAGCTGGCACAGTAATACTATATGCAAAGCTAGTGCTTGTACCGGTATAGGCCGTAACCAGCGACGCATTGTCCTTGATTGTAATAGTCGCGCCTGTTACTTGGTCGCCGCCAATTACATTGAATTTGAATGCTTGGTCTTTAGAGGCATCAAATGCCACTTGAGTATATAAAATAGGAGTTGTTAGTGCCATTATATCACCTCTTATTTATTAAATTTTATTCTGTTACTTTCTTCCAACCGGCAGGATAAGCAGAAGGGCTATATGCGTTAGCGTCAATTAGGCTCTCATATACCTTACCTTCAAACTTGACTTTATCGCCCTTCTTATATGCGTCATGTGCGCCTGTTGGTTGAACAAAATCTGGGATTGTTTCAGTTGGAGGCGTTTCTGGCTCTGTTGTTCCGCCACCGCCTGTTTCGCCTGAATCGCCACCACTTGTTGATTCTGTATATTTTTCCCAACCGGCAGGATATACATCTGGTGCCCATACATTAGCATTGATGATAGATTTATATAGCTTGCCATTATAACTTACAATATCACCAATATTATAAGCGTCAACCGCACCTAGAGGTTGCGTCCAAATAGGATAGCCGCTTTCACTAATACCCATCTTTTTATATAGACTTGCAGTTACATCAGGTAGCCAGTCAGATTGCGACTTATGCGCCTGTAGCACTAGATATAGCTGTGGGTCACCCACGCTGTTTGTGCCATATGAAATAACGTCATTTGCTTTATATTGTTTATCTACCGCCCATACAGGATATATGCTTGCAATCTGCATAGCCGATTCATCATCGGCATATAGAGTGGTTGCAAATATCTGTAATGCACGGCGCAATTCGGCCATTGCTTGAATTTGTTTTGTATCAATCATGTTGATTCACCTCTTATTATGAATGAATAATAAATGCGTTGGACATATTACCGCTTGGGACAAAAACTCGTGTAATTGCACCAAGCAATGCGGATGGAGAAACAACAGCAACTGTCTGGTCTTGGCCGTTAATCGTCACAACCGCCTTTTTACCATTGATTGATTTTAACACCCCAGTGTACATAGTAGTCGATTGCCCCATAGCCTTTTCAATCATCAAGCCAATCGACTCAATTAGCTCCTGTTCTGGGGATTTTTCTTTATTATCCAATCTATATTTCCTCCATATAGATATGTAAGGAGGGCAGATATACCACCCTCCTATATTGATTAAAATTTATCGTTTATAACTATACTGTAGAGCATAGTTCTTTAGCCCCTGTACAAGAGACTTAGCATCTGTTACATTTGGTAGCTGTAGATTAGAGATATTGAACCCATAAGACACATCTCCTGCCTTTGTATTACGATTGCCAATCGCCGCAAGCATAGAGCTAGGGGTCAAACTCGCCCATTTCCATAAGTTTTCCGTTTTATCGGCAGGAATAATATTATCCCCACGTTTGAGAACGCGCAATTCTGGGCCGTTTTCGCCTACTAATGATAGACCGCCACGGAAATTATGAGTGCCGGTTGCGTTTCGAGCAGTTTGAGTCCATACACCAGTGTGCCCCTCATATGTCATACGAGTACCGCTCAAGGCCTCAACTTGCTTGGCCAATCTTACATTCGCCTCATGCAATTGTTTGCGCGTTTCCTCGTCTGCATCAAACCAAGCCTTAGAGTTGGCCTTCATTTGTTCTTGTATCGCTCTTAAATCCTCAGTCGGGTCATAATCCTCAAAAGTAGTATCTTCCCAAGGAAGCGTACCAGTCGTACCGGTCAAGCTACCTTCTTTTTCTTTGAGTTGCTCTTGCATTAGACCGAGTTGAGCATTTTGTGCTTCTAGCGCCTTTTTACTTGCCTCATCATTTGACTCTAGGATTTTCTTTGCATTCTCCTCAATGACCTTGCCAATATAATCGGTTGCGCTTTGGATGTATTTATCTGTCATGGCACGGCCTTTATTGGCCTCATCTAGTGTGTCTTGAATTTTGGCTATATTCTCATTAGTCTTGCGATTTTGCTTGGCTTCGAGCATGGTTCTACCACCTGTGCGATTTGCCTCACGTTCTGCCGCTGTTTGAGCTTGTATGTCCCCCATGTCATAACCAAGAAGCTCGCCCGCAGCTTCACGTGCCTGTCTACGCGCCTCAGCCTCAAGGTGAATTGCTTGCTGTTCCTCTGGTGTTTTAGCTTGATAATAGGCCACATTGGAAAGCCAATCCAATACTTTCTCATTATCTTCAAAGAACTCTCCAAGTTTCTTTACATCATATGCCGCATCTCGGACATCTTCAAAATAGGTATAAATCGACCCGTCATCGTTCAATCGTTGACCGGTCTTGGTTGTGGATTGATACCACTCAGACAGCTTAGCAGAGCGGCGCAAATCCCCAGCAATAGACATCTTGCCATAGTCCTTACCTCTGCCCGTCATTGCGCCACTTCCTGTATATAGCTCATAGTCTGAAATATCATGTAAGAGACTATATAGCTTGCCACCCACGGTGTCTGGGTCAATTCCTTCAAGACTCCTAAGCCCAAACGGGTCTTCAGGGTGAGCAATAGCACCAGCTATCTGAGAACTCTTAATAACCTCATTTACATCTAGGTTTGCAAGTTTATCCAGTTTTTCTACTATATCGTCATATCCAAGGCTTGCGAATACATCTTTATATCTTGCGCCTACAACTTTTGCCGCAATGAGCCTATCAACCATATCCTTATTGGCTTCTGCGCTCGGCATACTTGCAAATCCACCGGAGCCATGAACAGCCCAATAATTCAGCACCTCTTGCCAATCATCAAATATAGAGCTGCCCGGTGTTTTGCCAAGCCAATCTGCGGCTTCTGTATAATCACCAAAATTGCCCCGCTTGATTTGCTCCTCAAATCGGTCAATCCACCATGCAGATGCTAAACCAACATATTCTCCATTTGTATCTCTATATTTCGGGTCTTGCATATATTCCAAGATGCCCTCAATCAATGAGCCACTGCCACCAGAACTTGCATTTGAACCATATGCGCCGCTTGACATAAGGCTGGACGTGGATTTATAGATAGCATCAACAGCAGACTGGCTAAATTCTGTAATGGCCCCTTGTGCCCAAGCAAGCCAATCTCCTAGCAGTTTCTTGTTACTATCGTAATAGTCCACACCAGAGTCTGCCATCTGCTTAAGCCAATTGTTAATCATGGACTGCGTGACATCGCCGCCATTCTGAACAATATCCTTCATTTCGTTGAATATCTCAGTGGCGTTGTCTTTCATTTCTTGAAGCTGCTCTAGCTCTCTCTCGCGCTGAATCTTATCACGGGTTTCCTCATAATCGGCTTGAGCTTTAGCAATCGTGCCATAATCCTTATCATATTGAAATTGGCCGTTCTTATAAAGTAGGATTTTCTTTTGCTTGGCTTCTTCTAGGGCTTTGAGCTTTTCTTCAAGTTGCTTTTGACGGTCAAGCTCTTTATTGGTTTCCTCAATAGCGTCTGTTTTGCTATCCCAGAAATCATCAGATGCGTCTTTTAGCTCTTGAATAGAATCAAGGATTTTCTGCTTGGCTTCTTCAGCGGCTTGCTCTGCTGCACGTGCGGCTTCTTGAGCGGCTTGTTCGGCAGATTTTGCGGCTGATTCATATGCTTGCTGGGATTCCTTAGCCGCCTTTTCTTGGGCTTTTTGGGCTTTCTTGGCTTGCTTTTCGGCTTCTTCTGCGGCTTTTTCTTCCTCTGACTTTTTGGATGTTCCTCCGCCAGTATACGTTGAGAAATTCTTATTGAGGTCGTTTATCTTTTCCTGTATTCTATTGATTTCATTAGTAGCGGTTTGTGTCGTAGTCGCAGCAACCCACTTATTAAATGCCTCGGCATCAGATTCAGCACTTTTACCAAATTTTAACTGATATGTCCGTTTTAAACCAGATAGCTGGGCATTCGTAGCCGAACCCATGCCACTACCAGCAAGCGCCATCATAGTGCTGAGTTGCTGTGCAGTCATCATTGCCGCAGTGCCAACTTGCTCAATTTGAAGGATTAGATTTGCATAATTAGCCTGAGCTGCGGCTTGTTGCGCTTGAAGCTCAGAACGTGCCAACGACAACATCGAGCTATCAACGGATAGCGCCGCCTTTGCCGCAGTTGTAAGTTGTCCGTTTTGGTCAAATAGGGATGCTGTTAATTGAGCTGATGCAGTTGAAGTGTCGTATGTAGCAACCTCAATTTGCGACATAGCATCTGCCACTTCGTCCCCAGACCCAGCAAGCGCGTCACAGCCATCTTTTAAATAATATAGCCCGTCCGCACCTTGTTCGCAATTGTCTTTAAGCGCCCATGCACCATCGGCAAGTTGCACCATTTTGTCAGCAACGCCCGTTAGAGTAGGGTCAATATACCCAATAGATGCTGCAAAATTGGCCGCAGAGTCTGCCGTTATCCCAAATGTACTTGCAACAAAAGAAATCGTGTCTGCGGTTGTTGCTTGAGTTCTATTGAAGTTAACCGAAGTTGCTGATAGATTTAAGAAGTTCTGTATTTCACGACGTTGCTCTGCGTCTAATTGATTACCGCTATTAATTAACCCACGAACATATGCCTGATAATCAGATAAATATTGTGTAGCTTGGTCTTGTTCAGCTTTAGTAAGCTCATCGAATCCGTCTGCCGCTTTATCGGCAAGAGCACCCATGTTATCAAAGGATTGAGATATCGTTTCAACCGTAGAATTGACGTTAATGCCAAGAGCTGATAGCTGGTCACTTAACTCCGCAACAACATCGTCCATTGACATATCCTTGAATGTTTCCCATCCAGTGATATAATCCTTGAGCGCAAGAGATATAGACATTACTGCTTCCTCTTGCGTGGTATATTCAGCAGTAATCGCCTTTACTTGAGATTCTGTTACTTTTAGTTGTCCACTTGCCTCTGTGCCGATATAACCATCAGTATAATCGCCAACATTTTGACCCGTGTAACCAGTTATATATTTAGAGCCTTCAATTTTGCCAGTTTGAGCTTGTTCGATCTGCTTTAGAACATCAAGATATGCTTCTGCCGTTTGGACGTTTGTTTCTAATTCGGCACGTTCAGTTGCCCATCCAGCACCTCTATCTTTCGGATCGATAGCATCAAGTTCTTGTAGTTTATTTTTGTATTCCTCAAGCTCAGTTGTAGTATTCTGGATTTCTGTTTGCGTTTCTTGTAAGTTCTTATTAGCATCTTCAAACGATGGGTGAGCTTCGTCATAGGCATTTTTTACAGCTCTAATAATTTCTACCAAAGCAGTAATAGCCAATACAACTCCACCAACAATCAGCGCTACCTTACCGCTTGCAAGCATACCAAGGAACGAATCGCCACCAACACCAAGATTTTTGAGTTGCAATCCAACCTCGGCTATTTTACCAATGGTCTGACCAGCAATACCAGTAAGACCAGTCATGCCAGTGGTTAACAAGCCAATTCTAGTAATAGCCGCTCCAACATCATTGTTTGCAAAATCAAGCATTGATGTGCCAGCTTCTAAGAACCCCTTAACAACATCCTTAGATAAGACGCGATTTGCGAAATCCTCAAACTCAGCTTTGAGAGCATTTTCTTTTGCTTCTAAGCTCTCCATGTAAGCCGCATTTTCCTTGGCGGCAGAGCCAGCGGACTCTAACGCAGTATTGGTTGCATCAATGGCGTGTTGGAAGTTGGACATAACGCTGGCAAGGACTTTATATTGATTCTGCCCTGCTATTGTATCACCTAATGCGACACGTTGCGCATCGGTCATCGCATCCCATTTTGGCTTTAACTCGGATAATACATCAAATGTGCTTCTTAAGCTACCATCTGTCTTTTCAACTTGAATACCATACTCTGCAAGCGCGTCTTGATTCTTTACGATTCGAGCTGCAATAGTAGATAAACCACGTGCAACCTGAGACGCGCGTCCCTGCATGATTTCTGTGCCGCTAGTGACAAGGCCGATTACCTGTTGGAAGGAATTTCCATACGTAGCCATACCACTAGAGGCAATTTCCATAGCATTGGAAATATCATTTGTCCCAACACTAAATTTGTTTGCTACTTCATTATATGCGTTAATTACTGTAGTAGCAAAACTCGCATCTTCACCAAATGCGCGAATCTGTGATGTAATAGACGCAGCCGCATCGCCAGCCGAAACAGCCGTATCTGCAATATTTTGATATTGTGCCGCAACTTGAGCCAACATCGCTGAATCTGCATTGTTAAATCCAGACTTTCTAAAGTTGGTTGCAGCTTCAACCATCTCTGACGGTTATAAATTATCTAATATTATAGCTTCCCCCAACGCCAATCATCGTCCAATCCCCATTCGTTGATTCGCTGTTCCTCCTCTTTGGCACGGCTATCGATATAATATGATTGATTTTTCTTATCTTTTGGCTTTTTGAACAAACTAACAATTGTTCCGATCCAAATGTAGAACATGACTGGTAATAACACTAGTAGTAAAAATACAGAAGCCATAATAGATACCTCCTTTAAGTATCTATACAATAGCACATATTAGATAATTTGTCAAGGGGTTTTCAATCCCTTCCTGAATATTTCTTCACCCTATATTATTGGAGGGTCGCCCTGTATATTCGATTGACACATCCCTCATCAGGACTTCGCGCCCAATCTGCCCTTTTGTCCCAAATATTATACATTATTTGTGACAGATTCTTTAGGTTTTTCAACCATGGAATCATCCTATCGTCTTTCTGCTTTCGCACTAATTGTTCATTACTAATGAACATATCACACTCAGGCATATCTCATCCTCATGTTGTAGTGATAAGGCTCTTGAGGCTTTCAAGGGTTTAGGGGCTGTTCTTTATGCACATTTACCATTTGTACATACCGGCTCAGACCGATTTGGTTTACCGGTGCGGCCAACTGTTTGACCCATCTTACTCAGTTTAGATACATATTTGTCGAGCGACGCGCCTTGTAAATCGGATACCTTCTTCAGCTCTGTTGTAGCTGAGTCAAGATTTCTTACTTGCTCATACATATTACTTAGCGCACTGGTCGCTAAGTCAAGCACTTGTCTAAACTGTTGGTAAGTAACTGCTACGTTTTCTGTAGCATCTCCAAGATTCTTGGTTGATTGTGCGGTTTTATCAATAGTATCTTTGGCACTTTTTACACCAGATGTATCAAGGGTGATACCGTATTTTTTAGATTTTAATTGACTATCAATGTCTTTAAGATTAAGATCGACATCAACACTGATAGAGTAATTCGAACTTTTAGCCATTCGTCACACTCCCTTTTTCTTAATTTGTGAGTAGGCTATGAGGATTCCTTCTGCGCAATCATCCTCATTCTTTTTGCTACTTGGGGCAACCCATGCCAATTCGAGGCCAAATTCTTCATTCGCCATCTCTATGGCTTTTTTCTTCAGAACATCTCTTTGTAAACCGGCTCTTGTGCCGTCAAAGAGATTAAGGTCGCCACGCCATTTACTTGGCATCAAGAAGCATGGCTTTATCTTGAAACCAGCGCATAATGCTAAAATCACGCCTTGCACTGCACCCAATTTCTCTATGGTGGATGCGCCTTTTTTTAACGGAACTTCCTCAGCATAGATAATATCGGGTTGGTATTGCCTAAATATCCTTGATAATTCCATAGTAAGCCCCATTACCCTATCGTGCCAATCATCACCTTTGGGCTTGATTGCACCATATGCAACGAGTTCGCCATTATCAAATATAGACCATCCAGTGCAAGAGGTGCTTGCATCAAGTCCACATATAATCATATTAAATTTCCTCGACAGAAAGCGGCGTATTGTGCATCTGTACAGTAAGCCCAGCCGCCTCCATGCCTTCTTTCATCCATTGTTTCATCTTGCGTCTACCTATACGCTTGTTTAGTTCAGCCCATGCGTCGCGCTGTCTTGGGAATTTATCACCAAATGCACCGCCCCATTTAATAGCGCCATAGACAATTTCAGCTAGATAAGGCCGCGCATCCTGTCCGTAGAAATCACCAGCGACACCAATATGCTGAGCAAAATTGGATGATTGTGGGTCAGTGCTACCTATGCTCATCTTGCTATAATCGTACTTGAACTCACCTTGAGCCGCAGATGATGTTGACTTAGATTCTGTGCTCCATGCTCTATATAGGTCACCTGTTCGGTTATAATCTTCTGGGCTATACGCCATATAGACCACATCATGCACTACCGATATATTCTCATCATATATCTTATCAAGTACATAGTTAATAGCCTTCTGGATGGGACTGCGCAACAGATTTCTTAGCTCTTGCTCACTTCTTGCTGTTGGCATTCTTTGCCACCTCTAGGTATTCGTTGAGCTTCTTGCTAAATTCCGGCATTTCATTAGCCAGCTTCATAAGAGTGCGCATTGGGCTTTCCTCATACTTGATGGCCTTCTCAATGTCATAGAAATTCAGCACATTCGCCTTAACACAATCAATGAGGCCGCTCTTGAGCCAATGGTCATGGTTATAATTATTGACTTCTTCAGCCGTCAGGTTGGTTGCATAGATGAGTAATAGCATATCAATATTCTGTTCACGCTCTGCCCAGCTCTTTAGAGTATAGACACTATTAGCAATAGCCTGAACCTGTGCATATGTTAGATATGGGTTGACGCGAATACCAAAATCCTTGAGTTCAATACTTTCCATTTCCTTAAAATCCTTCATTATTCCTTATTCTCCTTTTCTTTAATTACCTTATAAGTTCCTTTATATTTCCTTAGATGTACATTATCTGGGATATAATCATATGGGTTTTCTACCTTAATAACCTGTTCACCTACTTTGACATATAAATAGCCATGTCGCTCAAACTGCACATTACCAGTCGGCGCAGATTTGATTGGGCAATTAGCCATATATACTAGAGGCTTCCACATGTGATGTTCGATACACCGCCTAACATGAGGACAGACAGGATGCCCCTCTTGCTTGTTACAAGTCGGGATTTCGTCATAATTTACTACATTACAATATGGACAATCCATTATTTTCACCTACTTTATTTGAACGTAATAAAATGGGGAAAGATATTGCTATCTCTCCCCATTAGGAATAATAAAATTAAGCGGTTACAGTAACCTCAGCATAACCAACGACCTTAGCGTCGCCATCAGCGCCCTTTAGAGTTGCAGAAATGTGACCATTACCAGCCGCAGTTGCAGAGACAACGCCAGCCTCACTAACAGTAAAGCCAGTGCCATCTTCGACAGCAAACGTAAAGTTGGCATTATCAACAATCTTAGGAGCCTTGTTGCCATCAAATAGCACATAGCAAACTAGAGCCTGACTACCATTTGTCTTGATACTAATATCAGCATCTTCAAATGCAATAGCCTTGACCTCATTCTGCCATTTTGCGCCAAAGATTTCCTCGGTCATAGTGCCATAGTAGGATTCGCCTTCACAAGAATCAGTGTTATCAACTGCTAGAGCAGAGCCAGACAGAGAAACAGTAGCCGCAGAAGTTGCAGTCAGATTAAGGTCTTGTGCACCGTCAAGCTGTAACCTAGGAATATCAGTGATTAGACGGCCAACCTTAGTGGCATTGTTCGTAGTGGAAATATCTGCATTGAACAGGTCATTGATGATAATAACATGAAGCTCATCTGGTACATAGTCAACTGGAATAATGATGTTATCAGCATTATCATTCTGATAGAAATACATCACACAATACTTTTCACCAACCGTAGAGTTGGGAATAGCCATTGTATATACGCCAGCCGCCTCAGTAATCGTACCAACAGTGTAATCCTTCTCGCTAGGAGTACGATACCAGCCAATCAGTGAACCAGCAACAGCAGTTGGAGCCTGTGGTAGAGTGACCTTACCAGCAGCCTGAACAGTTAGTTCGCCCTGATAAACACCGAGACCGCCCTTCTGTAGATCAACACCAAGATTAGCGGCAATATACTCTAGCTTAAAGCAAGAGTCAGTAATCTGAACAGTTAGACCAGAGTCATGATAATACTTACCGATTAGTGCATTGCCTATTATATTTTATACCATTCCTTTTGGTATAAAATATTTTATATTTATATTAGGTCGCAACCCTAATATCGACTTACTATTACTAGCAGTCTGCTCATGCTTTCACATGAGAGTAGAATATATGTTCACCCTGTTTAATAGGGGTTGGATTTTTCTTCCGCCATTAGCTTGCGGTTCTACTTCTCCCACAAGGAGATATTCGTTGAAAGTTTCCCATGTATATTATACCATATTATCATCAATATGTCAATATATTTAGGGATTTCTCTGCTAAACACCCATTTTATCGGCATAGGCTATTTAGGATTTAACCATGTAGCCATCCCACAACTTTTTCTACTTTCGCAACCATTCAGCATATCGTTTCCAATTACTGTTTAGGTATGTGGGCTTTAGGGATTCAAAGCATTTAACCCAAAGTCATACGCTGATTACTCAACGCAGAGAGCAATTATTACCCTTACCGCCACGGATTTCTTCTGAAGAAATAGTAAAGCCAAAGGTTGACTCTGTTAGAGTTTTGGCAAAGCCGATGATAGTCTGACCCTTAAGGAGAATAGCATCGCCAACACCAGCTAGGAATTTTCTCATATAAGATTTCCTCCTTATTGATTTACAATATTATTTATTTGTTTTATCATATCGGAGTTGGCTTGTTTAACTATGCCATCTCCACCCATAGATTTATTGTAAGACTCAACAGATGTAATATATCCATCAAGCCTATCTTTCTTTTTCTTGTATATCCAATGCTCAAGCTCTTTGGCTTTTTCAGCATATAGCATAATAGGACGCAAGGTCGTAAATTCAACCTCGCCCGCGCATTCTTCAAATAGCAACTGCAATGACCGCATTGTATACTGCATCAATGTTTGCTTATCAACACCACAATGAGCTGTAATGATAGCCATGCGCCGCTCTAAATTTGGAACATCAATACCTTGATTCTTGAGTCTATCCACTTCACCCATCATCTTTTTCAAATCTGGGTCAATGTACGTATCGTCATAATGCGGTACATTCTGATACAATATGATGCGCTTAATATCATCAAATTGCTTGCCTGTGATTTCAAAAGAATTATCAGGCGCAAGTATGCTGATTTTCTTCTTTTCATCCATCTTGATTTTCCAATCTAGCATACCAAGGCACAATTTTAGGATATTGCAGAATTTATCTAGTATTAAACCAGACTGGTCTGTAGGCAATATTACTTTAAGTAAAAAATCAAGATAGCTCATCTGTATTATCTCAACAGAATTAAGCGCATTTTTATCTATTTGAAGAATTTCACAACTTGACAAAAAGACCTCACTGTCATATACTGATATGGGCGTTATATCAATATGGGCTGTATCTGATAATTTATATGGTACTGGCTTATCGAAATAGAAATATGCCTTTTCTAATACCTCAATATCAATCGCCACAGTCTGCCACCTTGCCGGAATCACCAACATTGACCGCCATATATAGCTGAACGCCTGTAAATGTCTTATTATTACCAATAGTTGATTTGGCCGCACTGTATCGGCTCATATCATCTAAGAACATGAGCTTACCTACGCCGCCTACTTCTGCGCCATTAAGCAAATATAGCATACAATGGATAAACAAATCGCCGCGATTGACAGGAACGCCATTATATTCAACTAGGCTCATTTGACCGCCATATAAACAATCAAACGCATAGACTACTGTGCTAGTATATAGCTCAGAGGCATTGATATAATATTGATATATCTTAACAATCTGCTTAGATTCAGCCATAGCGTCCTCAATCAGATTGGTTAAGAATACACTATATGTGTCCTGCTTACCTTGCGCCCATACTAGATTCATCTTTTGTTGGAATGTAAGCGGCTCATGACTTAATGCCTTATAGTCCTTATATGCCAACATCTTCCAAAATATCTCGGCAACAGGGTCGGTCGATTTTGCTAGATATACCATAATGTTATATGGTATTGTCGGTAGGGCGCTCAATGAGTTAAAAATACTGTTCACCTCCATTGATAACATCTATAGCAGAATCTATCATACATTTCCATTGGTCTTTATATTCTGCATAGAATGGTATTTCGAGATAACTATATCCATGCGAAATAGCCTGCTCTCTTTTTTCTTTATCTCTGAAGGCTCTGGTATTTCCTCCTTCGGCATTCATCTCGTTTGGCCGCACATAATCTTTATAATGTTGTATGCCTTGAACTTCTATAATCAACCCAAGTTCTACAATCTCATTATCGTATGGCATTGGATAGCCTGTTAATAGATTCTTTGCAGCAAAAGTGCATTCGCGCTCATTTCTTATATCATCATATTTTAACGATATATACTCATACACCTTTCTCTGTAATCTTGACCATGTTCTTTCTCTGTTGCATTTTGGACAGGCAAAGTTTGCCATAGCTGCCTCACATATTTTTCTACGATAATCTGGATGCTTGCCTTCATCGCACTTGAAAAATGCAAATACGTTAGAATTTGCACCATAGTCGTTCGGTGGATACTCATTTATATCCGACCAAAAATATTCTACTTGTGGTAATTCTGCAACCAAATTCTCACTTGGAATATGGGCGGCTAAACCAGCCACTCTTTTCCTATCAAACGAATGAATAGATTTTGCACGTTTCTCCGCTCCGCATTTCGGACAATTAAAATCAGACATAGCGGCTTGTTTTGGAGTCGTTACATATTCTCCATGTTTAAAACATATCAATTTTATCTTACAATTACCAGTTCTACATTTTATGTTTGCAGGAGACACCATGTTATTATTACTCCATACAGATTGCCAAGTATCTGGAAATTTATTTTGCAAAGACGCTAAAAACGTTCCATTAAAAACATCATCATACTTTATCTTATTATGAGTAATAGTGTCAATCATAATACGGAAATTGTAGTGCTTATCAGGACTTAAAAACCAGCAATCAATCTTACCTCTTGTCGGACAATCCTCTGGGCGATTTGCATTAGTTTCATAATCCCAATATTCAAGCCAGTTCGTTCTATCGTGTTGTTCACACCACTGTTTAAAATTAAATGTTCTTCTCGACCTAATTTCGCCCATCTAACCGCCCCCCCTTTTTTTTAGCCCATTGGAAACGGCGTGTTTTCATCCATTGGATAATCAATAGAGCTATTATCCGCAAGCTGATTCGCAATATCATCACCAGCATGAGCCTCATCAAGATATAGCTCAAGAGTAAGCAATGTTGGCTTGCTATCACCATATGCGTTGATTGCATTTTGATAAGACAATAGCTTGAACGGTCTGCCGCCTAGAATATATCTAGTATTCAACTTGAATAGTCTATACACATCCTCATTGCCCTGAACCATAACAACGGCATGATTATTCGGCGTAATAATGGGCGTGCTTACCTGTGCTGACGGTGACTGCATATCATAATCAACAACGCACGGAGCACTAAAGATTGTGTCATTGACCTCATCTTTAATCCGCATAACATTGTTGCAACGACGCACACCAACGCCACGAGGCAAGCCATCAAATTTGCCCGAATCATGGACAATCCACACATTGCTATCAAACTTGTAGTAAAGTCCGCGCACAACAAAATGGTCGATATCCTTGAATATTAGCTGTAAAAAATCAATTGTATCTTTTTGTCCGGTCGATGTGGTTGCTACAGTAGGCGCAACCCATGCTTGAACACAACTATATTCAGTAGACCCTATTTCATTTTGTTCTAACAATTCGCCGCCATTCTCAGGTGTTTTTGCAGACGTGTTATCCCATTGCGCACAAATATATTCTTGCGTCAAATCGCGGTAATAATCATTGGGGTTTGGTTGATATTGAAACATCTCATATGCCATATCAATCACCCATCCTTTCAATTCTGTTCGTCATGCGCAATACACATGAACGAATAATAGGATGAGTAAGCTCAAGCCCCATTTTGCTTAATCCTGCCAATGTATCAGCTATCTCACCGTCAACCGCCCTAAATCTCACAGATAGCCGCTCACAATATGCTGTATAGTCGGCTTCTTCGACTGTCGGCTCAAGGCTGGTCAAATCTTCAAACAGCAACAGGACTTTATATAAAGCATGAATTTTATCTTGCTTGTCTGTTCTACTCATATATCCACCCCTCTTTAATAATTATAGGAGGATAGATATAAGAGCTGGTATTTGTCGTGAATGAGCCTGTCTACATCTTCTTCTAGCTTATCAATGACGTTCTGTTTTTCCTTGAAATTCTGCGAGGATACGCCATCCATCTGGAAAGATGATGGAACTTTAAGTTTTTGCGCAATCTGTGTTGCTACGTCCGTCTCGCCGCGCCACCAGTATATAACCCAATATTCGGCAAGAATCTGAATCTCTAAATCTGTTAAATCTGCGTCAAATTGTCTAAGCTCTGAATCGTATGTTAGCGGTTGCTCACATTCTATAAACTTTGCGGCTGAACTAATGACCCAACCATCAATCTTGTCATGAAACAGCTCAATATTTGCGTCATATAGCTTGCGCAGTTTATAGTCATCAATTACACTTAATGCTCTTTGTCCAATAACATCAAATGATGTTGCCATAATTTATCACTCCTTGTCATCAAGGGGTTCAATATTTAAGAAATCTACTCCGCTAATCTCACCAAGCCGCATGAGAATATTAGCATCAACAGGAACGCCATCCATACACTTATTTGCAATCATGCTAATAATAATCGCTTTCTGTGCTTCTGGTGCATTTTGATATATATCGCACACATCGTTTGCGTTTTTATGTAGAATATCCTTTAATTGCTTATCGCTAAGAATATTATCATACGCATCAGACAATTCCATCTCTTTAACAAATTCTGCATCTGCAATATACACCATTCCACTAGACACGGTTTCTGGCATATTATTTACAATAACTCTTGCTTCAGACTCAGGAATCATACGACTAGCAAACTGTCCTTCAATCCTATGTGCTCGCGTTCCTTTTAAGTTGAGAGCACCGGGAACAAGATTGATAAATTTGATACTACGCGATTTTCTTTCAGTCGTTGTCTTAACAGGTGTCTCAACATTGCTTTGTGCTTGCATGAGAACTTGCATCTGTGCCATCATTTCTTCCATACGCTTCTGTTGTTCGGCAAGTTGTGCTTTGAGCTGTTCCTTCTCTGTATCAACAACAGGCGTGGTTGATACGGTTTCTTTTTTGGTAGTTGTCTTTGGAGTAGTTGTAGTAGATTTATTAGTTGTGTTTGCCATTCCTTTTATTTTCCTTTCTTATTTCCGTTATAAATAGAGAGGGGCTATTTCTAACCCCTCTCAAATAAATATTACTCAGAGATCTGATATTTACCAGCAAAGCTAGAGCCAACAAATTCAAAGTTATATAGCTTACGCATAGTAAAGTTCTGTGTTAGGTCTGCATTCTCATAGAACTGGTTGGAATTGGTAAGAGTAGTGGACATACCACCAACAACTAGCTTATTACCAACTGGGCTAACAACGAATAGGGTATTGTCATCAAGAGCTAGACCATAGTTGACACCAGTAGGAATCTGAGGTAGTTCATAAAGGGAGAAACCGTAGAAATCACGGAGTAGGTTAACAGACCCGCCATCAGCACCATAAGTGCCACGATAGCCTAGGGTGCTATCAGGTAGAACATGGGATAGAGCGGAAGCAGTACCCATAATGATTGGCTTCACACCGTTGTTATACGCCTGAACGCGCTGTGCAAGAGCAATTAGCTTCTGTGCATTAAAGTTGCCGCTCTCAAGGAATGCTTGAGGATAAGAAGCGGCTGCTAGACCAGCATTAAGAGCACCAACAGCTTCCTTGTTCATGTCGGTTTCGACAGAAATAACGATTGCACGAACTGGCTCTGCAATATCTTCCTTACCAGCGAGAACACGATACATATCAACATAAGTTGTGATAATATGCTCATTTAGAGAAATAACAACATCGGAAGCATACTTCTTCTGACGGAAAGAGGTGCGCTCACCAGTGCCGCCCTTGCTGACGGTGTAAAGGGTACGAGGAAGAACCTTAACCTTTAGAATATCGCCAACACCAATTAGACGGAAATCAACAAATGGAGCAAGAGATGCAGTGGTGTATGCAGGAAGAACAGCATTGACAACTGCATTAACAACACTGAAAGTTGCCCAACGAACAACGGGGTTCGCTGCCCAAGCATCAACATTGTCAGCAGTACGAACACAATTAGAAAGACGCTCAACTTCTGCAAAGAATGCCTCATTAACCTTAGTCTGCTTCTCAGAAAGAGAAACATTAGCATCATAAGCGCCTAGCTTACGGCCATTCTCTACATCAGACTTGTGGAAATGGTAGTCTACGAACTGCTCATAGAACTTAGTGTTACCAGCAGCGAACTGGATAATTTCATTGCTAAGATTCATAATATATATCTCCTTTTTACTTATCTAGTTTTCAAAATGTAACTTAGTTACGGACGCACTTTAGAATATAAGTCTTAACAGCCTCATAGCCAATGTCAACAGTATGAGTGGCCTCAATGCTGAAATAAGTACCAGCGGCAGGAGCGGAAGCAGCGGCAACTAGACGACCATTAGTATCGACAGAGGCAAACTTAGAAGTACCATCAGTAGGAGCGGTAGAGAACATAGAAAGAGGCGCTTCGATGAAACTACGGTTAGCAGTCATGCCCTTAATGGAGAAAGTGCTACCCTTTGGGTTATAGAAATAACGAGGGTCGCTCATTTCCTGCATTTCAACAGTATTACCAACAGCTGGCTTTTCGACGAGCCATAGATCAGTTGCATTTTCCGCAGGTAGGGTGCAAGTAAATTCATAACCGCCATCAGCAGTTAGGCCAAGAGCGCCACGGGTAACAAACTGACCATTGTCAAGGTCAACGGAAGCAACGCCAGCACAGTTGATGGCATCATCCTGCCAATTTTCAAGAGTGCGGATCACAAAAGAATGGTTATTTGCCATGATATATAATCTCCTTTTTAATTCAAATTATTTGTCTATTAGTCCCAAAGACCGGACTTCTTTTTAATTTCGATAGGAGCGGACATACGCCAAATCCCATCATTATTTTTCTTTACATTCTTCTTCACAGCAGAGAAAGATACAGCCTTAACCTTATTTGTCCAGCCATCAATCTCAGACATCTTGCAAGCCATGCCTTCTTCGCGCATTTCTTTATACTGCTCATCAGACATATATTCCTTGCATTCAGCCATAATAGATTCAACGGTTGCGGCTTTACGCTGTTCCTCAACTTCTGCCTTAAACTTGCGCAGTTCTTCTAGTTCTGCGTCCTTTTCCATGATGATATTATCACGGGATTCAATATCTTTTTCGAGTTCAGCCATCTTTGCCTTCATTTCGTCTGCGGACATTTCTTCCTCATGCTCCTCATCGTCATCATCGTCACAATCAGCTAGACGATATTCAGCAACATTATCAGGTTCAGCAAATTTCTTGATATTATCTGTCTCAGGAAATTCCTGCTTGACCTCAACAACCTCATCTGCAAGAGTAAGACCGTCCTCAGTCAGACTAAAATCGAGCCGATATAGCTTCTTGGTATCATCAATAATGATGGCAAATTTCTTATTATCCTCCTCATAAATACCCTGAATACCATATTCCCAATTACGAGCTTCGCGCATAGCGGTATATAATCTGCCCCACATATCGCCAATATCAACTGCGCTAAATTCAATTTCAGCCATTTTCTTGTCCTCCTTTCTTTCAGAATCGTCATCAAGGTCTAACTTCTTATAGATAGCCTTAATTTTATTTACAACCTCAGTCTCATCATTCTGCTTTGCATATGCTAGTGCGGATGATAGAGCATTTCGGTTATATACAAATGTATCACCATTTAATTCCATACATGGATATTTCAAATGTTCAGATGGTGCATCTTTCCAACCATCTTCTACCAGTAGATATACAGATTTAACAAGTGTGTCACGATTCTTAGCATCCATGATTTTATCTCTCATGGAAATTTTGTCGTAATCGCCCCAATCAGCCGTAGACATGGCTTCTTTTGACTTGTCAATCTTATACGTTTTCTTTTCAGCCATTGATTGTTTCCTTTCTTCGACAAATTGCTTTAGATTAGATAGAGAATCAGATTTATGTAGATTACTGTAATAGTTCTCCGCATCTTCCTCTGAGAATCTAACGATTGTAATATTTGCATCAGGTACAGATGGGCGTACAGTTCGTCCCAAAGTTGTTATCGTTTTGATGTCAAACCCATCACATTCATGTTCATCAATCATTGAAAATTTAGCCTCGATACTTACAGAGCGTTGCGCATCATCTTCTGAGAAAACATTACAATATTCTTTAGCATATCGTTTACTGATAATACAATCAACATAAGCATCAAGATAGCCGTCATCAGCTTCAACAAACTCAACATCCTGCTCTTTCGGTACAATCCCTACGATTGACTGCCCGTTGGTATGTGTAGTGCAATCATTAAATTTAACCTCAGCAGTGACCCATTTACCAAGCACGGACGGCGCATATTCTCTGAGTACATTTTCTGGAATGACAATATCATGCGAGTTTGGACGTGTTGATAAAAATGCCGTCCGACCTACCATATAATCATCATTATCATATTCGCTCATATCAATATGCTTGATACTTGATGCTTCAAATTTAATTGTTTTTTCCAATCATCTTCCTCCTTTCTACAAGGATATAATTGAGTGTTCACCCAATTTACGGTGACCCAAAGAGCACTATGCCCAAGCCGCCAATTTATGGTTAATTGACATCCTGTGAATCAACACCAGTATAGTCAACAGACCACGTTTTCATTTCTTCAATAAGTCCCTTAGTATAATGGTTCTTTTGTAGCTTATTGACATAAATATCCTCAATCTGCAACATGTGCATCTTTTCATAATATGGTAGTGTCTTGTTGTCCATATATCTGTAAAACATATTCTTAATTTCACCACGACACGCCTCAGTTGTATATGCTACAGTTGCATCTAGCTTACTCTCAATTCTCTTGAGCGTTGCTTTAAGGGTATTTTGCTTTACTTTATCATCTTGTTCGCTCTGATATTTTTTTAGAGCATTCGCAATATATAGTTTAATAGGTTTGCAACACAAGGTAATAACCGCTGCTAAAGAAAGGATTGCTCCTAAAATTGCGGCAATATTCTTGACTGTTTCCAATCATAGATTCCTCCTTTCTAGCGTATTATCCTTCTATTCCATTCTTTTCAAGCCATTTTAACAATTTCGTGTTTCGCTTATAATAATGCGCGTCATCATCTAGGTATTTAGCTGAAAAGCCAGCCTTATCAAGTTCCCATGCTAGGGCGCTATCGGCAATGAAATAATCTTCTGGATTTCTTGGGATTCCAAGGATAATCATTGATAATCCTCCAAAATCCAAAAGTCCTTAATATCATGGTCAAACGCCGTGATATTATCTCTGTATAAATCAATCTTGTCTGACAATAAAATTGTCTGCTCTACAACTAGATTGACATTTCTTAGCAACTCAATAAGATTTGCATAGACGTGAATATCGTTGTTATCTAAAGCAATTCTACATACGCCCATCATCATTGACTGAAAATCAAGAACACTCTGATTAACAGCATGAATAATTTCTGCTACACTAGAATAATCCTCTGCGCCAGCTGGAGTTTCTCCATATACAACTGGAATATTATATCGTTCGAGTGTAGATTCTCCAATTTTGTCGCTTAGGTTCGGGAAATAATGTGCGATGTGCTTATGAATTAAGCCAGACGATTGATTACAAGCAAATTTAACACCAAGCACCGACACGCATCTATCTAGCAATCGGTTCTCGACAAAGCATTGCTTAATTAGCTCATATAGAGCATCTACAGTTTGTTTAGATACAATCATAATATTTATCACCATTCACTTCTATAAAATGAATTTTTCTTTGTTTGTTGTTTATATAGATATCTTTTGCCTTCCCGTTTAATTGTTGACATATTCGTACAGGATTTTCAATGTTGTAAAATTTTGCAGCTTTTACTATCGAGTCGAAAATGATATTATCTTCTATACATTTAACCGATCTCCCATTATATTTGTTGACCGGTCTTTTCTTTATTTCATTTATTGTGTCTTTATCTGCTACGATATAATCCCAATAATACATCCACCTTAATGGTCTACCATTATCGAGCCTTCCACTATAGTCATATTTCCCTTTGCATGACCTGATAATATCTTCTACATATGCGCCAAATATGCCATACTTACGCTCTGCGTCTTGAATAGATAGGAATATCTCGTCTGTAGTTAAACATACGACTTTGACAGAATTTTTATAGCTAGACATACTTTTTGCTTCTTTTCTTGTTTCTAGCTCTTTTGCAATATCCATGCCATCATTATAATACGCCCAATAAATTCTGTCACCATTTGCCATTTTACCAGACGTATGTCTTTCACCCTTACATACCTTTGTAATATTAGGATTTGGTGTATTATTAGCTTGTTCTGCTTCTATAATAGACGAATATATAACTCCATCATTTAATCTAACAACGCGAATTTTCGTAGAACCCTGACATGATTTCAATGCTTCTAATGCACACTGTCCGGGGAACTGTCCACCATCTGCAATGTTATAACCGTACTCTCTATTGTTCGCTTGTAAATCTTTGATAAGTTTTATTTCTATTTCACAAGCATCTTTTTGAGATAAACCAGAAAACAATATCTTATGGTCAAACTTATCCCATCCGTACTTATTGATAGCATTATAAAAGTATGTCCCCTTATATCCCTTTCCCCGTTGCCATCGTTTTTCCGGATTTTCTTGAGATGTTATACCTATATAAACTTTTCCATTTACCTTATTTTCATGAGCATAAACAAAATATTTACGCTGAGAATCATCCATAATATCAACCTCCGTTAAAAGTTAATATATAGTAGCGGTAATTTAATTGTTAACGGCAATTAAAAACACCCGTCGATGCTGTCCCGCTTTATTTATTCCTCTAATGTTTCTCGGCTTGCTTCGCCTGATTCTGTCAAATCTCTAGCGTTCTTGCGTTCGCGCCCGCCCTCATTATCTTTATAAGACGACGTATTAGCGTTAAGCATCATAGTTGAATACTTATCAATCCAGCCAGTATATTTACTCTCAGCAAGCATCCTATCAAATGTAACAGGGTTCATGCCAACAGCACTAGCCCATGCAGACGAATTGAGCACAAGCCCCTTATCAGCCATCTTCATCATCTTATCAAATCGGGCATCACGCTCAAATTGATAGTTAGACCCAACGAACTCAAACTTAAACTTATATTTACTCGTCATTTGATTTACATAGAAATCAAGGAAATTATTGAACTGAGCATACATTGGCTTCATCGTCTGATAGACCTCATTAAGCGCCGCCTCTAGTTCTGCATTGCTCATCTTATCAGATGAATAGATAACGCGGCTAATACCAGTACCAATACCAGCCGTTGTGGTTAGCTCATTTGTGTAGCTATTTGGGTTCTTATCCTCAAATTGGAAGAACTTGATATTCTCAAGCGGCATAGCTACCAGTTTGAGAAGATTTTTTAAGCCATTAGCCGCCTTTTGCATAAATGCTCCAAGCGTTTTCGGGTCAATAGAGAACTGATTCGCCTTTGTACCTGACTTGGCTGAATCAAATAGTCTAATTTCACCCGCTAGAATACCAGCCGCAGAGATAAGGTCTTTGTTATACTGTAATTCGCCAACCTCATCACTGCGTAGAACGTTTGCTACATATGGTGCTAAGAATGGATTGTTGGCAAAGTTGTCTGTACTCCACTTCCAAGCCCATGCACCATCAAGCGGTGATACATCAGCCCATAAAGCATATGAGCCATTTCTTTCATTGAGAGGTGCAGATGGTCTATAATTTAATTCAGCGTTTTCAAGTGCTCTTTGATATGTTCGCCTTAAGCTAGGGTCGTAAGAATCTAGGTCTACGCCCGGTAACGTCCAATATAGCTGATTCATAGACCATAACAGCCCTTTTTCAAAGTACCCCGTAAGCATACAATAATCTTGGGGCATAATTTGAAGCGCAAACTTCATTTTGCCGCGATTACCACTCTTAGTCTTTCTGAACCAAGTAAAATATGAGTCGCGCTTTAATACATTGAGTAGTACATTATAAAATTCTTTCTTGTAGTCAAAATTTGTCAAGAAATTATCTACTGTCTGCCGGTCTTTCTTATATTCCTCTGATTCATAGTCGCCTTTTGTATATGCGTTTTTACACGTTATCTGAAGGTCGAAAGATAGCGCATTTGCATAAGAATATAGAGTGCGCTTGAAAATCATATCAAACGCCGATGCAAATTCTACAAAGCCCTGTAAATCAGCGCCGCTATTCTTGTAGTCATTGAGCGCCCTTTTTACCGCCTCTGCATTAGGTAGGCGCGGATTATTGTTTAGATTGGTCAATAGCTGATTACTCAGAAATGGTGAGTAGAAATTATCAACCGCCATCAAACCTGCGCTAAAATCAATAATATCCTGAAGGTCATTTTTAGACAGCTTTACATCTTCATTATTTTTTGGCATCTTCAACCTCCTTTCTTTGTTTTATATTTTTGGGTGTTTTTATTTTCAGCTTTTTGATTAAGCCTAAGTTGGAACTTGGATTCCACACAACCCTAATAGTACCTCCACGACAACACACCAACATAGTAGCCACTTCATAGGCAAGTTATATCACCAAACAAGTTGAATAGAATCTAAATCAAACTCATCTTCTTGTAATTGTTGTTGCCATGCGTTTTCAATCAAATCAATAATATAATTTCCATACATGATAGTTACAATTCTATCCTTAGTACCTGTTCGCGGTTCTTCTAGCTTGATTTTGTCTTGCTTAATAACCTTCTTTAGATTAACCGCCTCTATAACCATCATGTCAGTTTGACCGTATGGTTCAATCTGATTGGCTAATTCTTCACCAGTATATTGATAATATTCACCGCTATCTGTTAGCTCGTTCTGATAATCTTGCATAGAGATAAGGAATTTCATATTATTGGTTTCAAGCTGTTTGCGCAATGAGAGCCATCCAGTGCTATTTAGTTCGGGTGTGCCAATAATTGGTATTAAGCATGGTACAGCATTTTTATCAACTGTACGGCTATGATAATCATCAATCTTAGCTTGAGATACAACCTGATATTTGTCGGACAATCCAAAGCCGCGCGAATCCCATCTTGCGCCCAAATCTGGTCGTGGTAATGGTTCTGTAAGATGGTTTGCTATTACCTCACCACCACTACGCGAGTCGAATAGACAATAATCTGCATCATATACCCATTTGAGGTATCTAAATCTATCAGATGCGCCGATTGTATCGGATGCGTCATGTCCCTCTATATAGTCAACGTGTCGTTCAAATCTATTCTTTTTGCTATTCCAATGCGCCGACATAAGAGTAATGATTGTATTATCGTTCTTTGTGCAACCAGTCGTGTTTGCAAATGCCAAGTCCATGGACAGTATACGTATCTCGTCCTCTTTCTTTTCTGGGAAATCAGGTTGTTCACCAGCAAAGAATTGTAATGCAGTAGGTGGACGGAAACAACGCTCAATGATTTGATTTTCTTTAAACGACTTTAGATTGAAGAACGCATCATCGCCCTCTGAAATCATCTCATTCAAATCTTCCATCCTAAAGTCCATTTCACCGCCAGCCTTACCATTCCAATAATCAGCCCATGTCTTAAAGCCATTATCAATAGCCATAAATATATCACCGGCAAAAATATTGCATCTTACTTTGGAGTCGGTAAATATACGAGTGAATGTCTTTTTGAACAATAGCCAGAACCACTCAAACTTATATCTAGCAGATGTGATATAGATATGTTGACATTCCTCTTTCCAACGGGGATTATTGCCATATACAGGATTACTAAGATATTTGGCTTGTCTTGGATGCGCCATCTTCTCAAAGACGGAATCAACCATGCCTTTTTTGAGCAAACGGGCTTCTTCGTATGTGAGAATTGTTGCTCTTGGCCCACGAGAGCTATCTTGGCATGGTAGTACACGCAAAGTAGACCCGTTAAGCTTGTTCTCTATTCTATAGCCATCTTCTGGTTTAGTAATAACCAAATATTCATGCTCATACATATATAAGAGATATGGCGATAATTTTTTAATCAATTCATCCCTTATTTTATCTTCAACCATCTTGTTTGCCTGTGCAACAGTTGATGATGTAATTACCGCCTCTGTATATGGATAGAGATTCATCTTTACAATATTGCCTAGACCGACAATAAAGGTTTTCTAAAAATGTTATCGATAGGCTTTTTATCCTATCTTCTTACAGACTAATGGCACTCCGTAAGTACAGCATATATTTTCATCCAAACTGTATAGAGGATGTTCGACACTCTTGGCAGGATTATATTCTGTTATAACAGTTTCACCCACTATGCGTTACGGTACTATATTGTATTACCAAATATAGTTACCTCGGTATTACTCTAAAGCCATAAGAGCCTCCACCGATTTTGCCGAATTTCAGAATAAACTATCTATACTTCGTTTATCCCAAGCAATATATAGTATCAAATTTTTCTAATTTTCTATCTAAGTATATATTTGCTCCTTTATAAAGATAATTATATATCTTATGACAGGTATAAACATTTCCCCATTGAACACTATAAACAATATTTCCATTGTTATTAGAATTTTCTATCAACTCCGGTTTGTGTGCTCCACATTCCTTTGCGAAAATTTCAACAATATTCTCCAGCATATCTTTAGTGCCAACAAAATTAACCCTAACATTTTGCTTATCTTTGTTGATGCTTATACAACCGTCGCCATCAAAATAACCTCTTATAAAATGTCTAACAAGGTCTGCTCTTAATGTAGGGAATTTTAATATAAAACTTTTTCGTGGAACACAACCATGTGAAATTAAATCATTGCAAATCTTTTTATTACATATTATAGCCTTTGATGCAAAACAATCTTTATAATTAGTGTGATAATCTTTAATTAGCGTATCTGATTGTAAACTATCTAAGAACTTTTGAATGTGGTCTCTATCTCTCATTTGCAATCCAACACCCAAAGAATGTTTCTCTTTTTTGCACTGAGTCTCAGAAATTACATAACCATCTGCATATAAAAAGCCTAACCAATACGCCTTCCACTCATTATCCACGTCTTGAAAATAATCTTGGTTGACATGATATTTACCATATTTGCTAATAAATAAATCATCAATGCCAATTTTAGGCTCAACGTCAACCCCAAGATGCTCCTGCAATGAATAATCGTTATTCTCTCTATTACTAACACAATCCCTAAAATAGTTATCTATTTTATACATCGCATCGCAATTTTTAGTCAACTTTTTATTTCCAGCATAGCTTCTTACTTGCTCTTTTGTTATACTAAGCCGATTTGCAATGTCTTCTGTTTTTATACTTGCATAATTTTCAATTATATATTTTTTCTGCTCGTTAGAAAGCCCGTATTCATTCTCACACATGACAGGAACTACAGAAGTATCACGTCTTACATTATGTGCATAAGCATATGAACGAATTGTATTTGCTGGTAAATTAACAACTTTAACAATATCAGTTGTCAACATAGTTGCATAGTTATCAAGGATGTATCGTCTTTTCCATAGCGGAATAGAACTTTTACTATCTAATAGTTTATCATTCCTCTTTAGATTGTGTTTTCTAGCAAACGCCGTCAATAAATCGCCGTCAATACCTAACGCTTTGACAATTTCGGCATTGGACATTTTTCCATAATTGTCAAAAATAAAATCTTGTTGTTCCACGGTCAAGCTGTTATCTGAACGAATGACTGTGAAATCATCTGCCTTTTTTACACCTTTACTCCAAGCGTAACCGCTTACTTGCTTATTAGTAATACCTAAATTGTCTGCAATTCTCCAAGTCTGTTCTGTTGGATAATGCTCAATGATATATTTTTTCTGTTCTTCGGTTAATACATTTCTTTTCTTCAAGGGTAAACCCTCCTATTATTAAATTTGATACAATAATTACTTAAACCTCTACTGCATATTGCAAAAAACACATCTGATATACCCATCAGATATATCATTATCATCTGAAATGGGCGCAGTTTAATGCCAAGAACTAAATCAACATATATATGCCAATTTCGGCGTAACTAGAATAAAGTCAGCCACTCTATAGCATTTTCTTCCTTCTGTGCATCTTTCATTGCGTTTTCTTTTGCTTTTGCCGTGATTAGGTGGTTTCCAAGGAACTTGCGTCTCAAGCCCCCCATCTGACTTTTCATTCTATATCACCACCTATCATCTCTTTTGGTCTGAGGGCAAATCTGCATATTCGCGCGTCCCCCCAACCAGATTGCGACAGCATCTCAAAATATCTTTCCATGTCGGTTCAAAGCCACTGAAATCTTTATACTTATTCAAATCCTCACATTCACATGGTTTTGTATTCTCAATATTCCATGCCATGCGCTCAATGAATTTTTCAGTATCACTTTGCTTATTTTCCTTAAATTGGTCGAGCTTTAATACCTTCATCCATTTAAGAATTTCATCACCAGCATCTTTATCTGTAGGGTCTTTGAATTTTCGCAGATTTGCTTGACACAAATTTCTATATGTCATCTCTTTAGCTGTGTCCATATCAAGAATTTCTTCTGTGTATCGCTCAAAAATATCATCAAGCCACTGATATTCCCATTCTTCATAATCAGTGCCCCACTGACGATTCCATCTTGCTTTAAGCGCAACCTCATCAGTTTCGCCTTTAGCTACATCACCTAAATCCTTGAAATTAGACAACTCCATATCGCTATCCCATACGCCTGTTAATTTATCAGGCGATGTAGATAAATATGTATAATACAACATAAATAGACTAGGCTTTTTGCCTTTAGCCGCTTTTTCTAGTGTATCAAGACAAGCCGTATATTCAGCACGTCTCATAGGAATGCCAGTCTGCATACAAGTTGACCATAATGCCGCGCCTTGGTCTTTTGTGGATTCAAGAGCTTGCTTATATAGCTCAGTTACACATGATTTACATGGCTTAATATATTCGCCCGTTTTGATTGGGCTTTTATAGAATTGGCTATCTTGCTTTTCTTTGCCACAATATGGGCAAAACATATTCTCATTCCTTTCCTTTCCGTTTATTTTCCTATAAATATGACGAAGCAGCCAAGATTGCTCTAAGCTGCTTCGTATTTGTCAAGGTACAATATTCAATTAAACAACAGTTCCCATTGAGTTGGGCTTATTGTAGATATGAGCCGATTGGCTCTGACCACCATCCTTTCTTTAATTATGCTTCGGATAAACCAGTGGATAATTCAAGAGAATAGTGACCTCCTTTCGGATATTCATAGCCGCCAATGAGTAGTAGCGACAGGCAGTTTTAGTATGTACCTAGATACAAATATTTCATTAACGCCCGGTTTATTTACCAAGGCTCCATCCGGCATCGAGCCCCACTCACTGTCATGTTTTATGGTTCGTCATCGGCTCCTATGATACCTGTTGTCCCATCTTTACCGCATAGTCGGTCAGCACTTTCTTGTTGCCTTGCGGTGTGCTGAAAACCCAATGTAAACGTCCACATATTGCCGAAAGACAACCCGGTTTTATGCTTCATACGCTCGTATAACACACCTGTTGCTATACGCCTATCGTCGAGGATAGGATTTTGCAAGAGCCGCTAGTAACGACTCCGGGAACTCCTTGTGCGCATGGCACATGAGATATATTCAACTCTGCTAGGTGGGTCAATCGCCCCACAAGCATGATTAACACAGCCGTAGCTATCACCTAGCAAAGAATGAATCAAAGATAAAATGTTTTACGCCATTCAGCACCATCTTCTGAATATGTAGTAAACATACAAGACGGTCTTGATGCCTTACGAATAGATTTAGCAAATCCATCAACTCCACATACTGAGCCAACGCGCCAACACAGCTTATCACCAAGCTCAGTAATACCAGCATTCTTCATTTCTTGTCTATGCAGATGTCCGACATAACATTCATCAATGTCAATATTGTATAAGTTCTCAAAATACCGCATTGTTTCAGCTACATCGCCGCCATCTCCATGATGAAGCATGATTGCATTGTTTTTAATATACTTAATAGCGCAATCTGTATAATCATCAACTGTAATGCCGTCTACTGACTTTAATCGTTCTTGTAGATACCACACAATGATTTTACCTAAATTTTCTTCCTCAAACTGGGGCTTAGATGTTAATGGTCGGCATACATCATGGTTGCCACCAACCATCACCACATTAACAGGAATTTCAAGCCGGTCGTGTAACTCAACAAACCAATCAGCTAGATATTCAGACAACTTAATAACTGTATCAATAACCGGCTCTCTTAGCTTAGTTAGGCTAGATGTTCGTAGAATATTCTCTACACAATCTCCAAGCACAGCAACAGTAATATCATCAAGCCAGATGCAATTGTCATCATTGCACATCTTATTGAGCAACCCATCAAGCCGCGCTCTCATAATGTCAAAATCATACTTATTTACAATTTCGTTGTATGCGCCCTTGATTTCATAGGTAGAACCAGCATGAAGATCGGAAATACAAAGAAGTCCACTTACATTCATTTGTGGTAACTTGTTAAACTCGCGAATGGTAAACGGCTCAAGGTTCTTAATTGACTCAGCAATCTTTTCTTGAATCAAATCTGCCCTTGCATCAAGTCGCTGATTCTGAACATACTGAATATTCTCGCTCTGTAATTTCTTACGTTCTTTCTCTAGTTCAATTTTAGCTTCTCTAAGCTGTGATAGAATATTAGCGTCTTTTTCATCTGATTCACAATCCTCTGTGCTATTCAACATATTACGAACAAATACTGCACAGCGCCTTAGATATTCCTCGCTCCAAACGCCCCTATAATCTTCACCAAGACAACGCGCCGTCCATTCCTGCAAGTCAATTAACTTGCTATCTAACAGCTCAGTCGCTTGTCGTATCTTCTGTAGATTCATTCAATTTCTGTCCCTTTTCCTTCTTTTTCCGTTCATAATCTTCTTTTTTCTTATTGATTACATTGATAAAATCATCATAGCTCTGTTGCTTTGCTTTCTCAATACGCTCATTTTGCATCTGCTCTAGTGTGCGCCTTGCAGTTCGTTCTGCTTCAGCCTGAGTGATTAGCTTGAGATCATTTGGCGTTAACTTACGGTCACGGACGCGCTTACGGTATCTCTTTGTAACTCCCCGTCCATTGACATTATTGATAAAATCATCATTGCTTCTGTATGTAATTTTGAACCATGCCGGAATTGTTCTCTCTACAAGTTCTCCATTATCATCTTTTGCCATTCCTGTCCAAGAGGGAACTTCTTTTAGTTCAAACGTCCCAACGCTCGGCATTTGACATCTACCGTCAAAATGCAACATATGAACAATAGTATCAACACACGCTTGCCAATATTTTTTTACCGTTTCTGGCTTAGATTCAAGCAGATTTGCAGCATAAGCGTAAAATTCTTGATTCAGCTTATTATGTTCAGCCATCTTCTTCTTCCTTAGCGAACTTAGGATTGTTTGGATAATTCTCTAATACCCAAGCATCATATTCCTCTTTAGACGCTCCTTTACCATACAATGTACCAGCCTTTACATAACTAGCCATATGTTTCTCAGCCTTAAATTCTAATCGATAATAACCCTGTCTATCTGGATAGTACATACGCCGCTTTTGGAAGCCATTCCAATATTCGCCAGCTGGCTTTGGTGGATGGTCGCGGAATGTAATAACACCAATATCAGGCAAAGAATACTCCACGCCATGCTGTAGTGTCTCGCGGATGATGTCGTGATAATTTCTTAATACTAGCTCAATAATTTTAGAATCAACACCTGTGCGCCGTCGTAACTCTTTGCTCATATCAGCTTTACCAAGCCGAGGATATTTATTTTTATGCACTATATTTTCAATCCTTTCCCTATTAGTCTACCACAATATATTGTGGTGAGTTAATTTTATCCATATATTTCCTACTGCTTTAACATATCCCCCGTGCGGACAGGTGGCGCTTCACGTGACTCAGTACGCCGCTGATTATCTGCCTTCTTATAACATTCCTCGGAACAATAATGTTGGCATATATCGCGTGGCTTGAAGCGCTTTCCGCAAATGGAGCAGATTGGATTAAGTTGTACCGTATTAACTCTCAAATTCTCTACAATCGTCCAACCAAAACAAGCCCACAGCATTTTCTTATTGCTTGATTTTTTGACCGTATATAGATAAGCCACCAAGCTATTAACCACAACATCTAGTGGCTCGTTGCTATATTCCACTATATCTTGTGCTATGCGGCGATATTTATATAAATCGTCCTCATTGATATGCGGGTCGTCTCCATAATCAAATCGGCGCTGGTTCCATATCCACCAATTATACCGCTCTATGATTGGTGAATTTTCTCTAGTGGTATAATCGACTGATTTATTTATCAGCATCGTCCAGTCAAATTTCCCAATCTTGTTATTGTAGCGGATTCGGGAAGTAGAAATTTTAGCTGAAATGCGATTCATCGTGGAATTGTTTGGTGGTTCTACTTGAGTATCGGGGTCTTTGTCTTTAGCGTAAATAAAAAAATTAGGGAGTTTAGACTTTGTATATTTTTTAATAATATCAGCAATTTCTTTTGGGGGTTCACTTTTCCACAACGTTTTCGCAAAATCAATAATTTGATTATTCTTCATAGTCAACCAAGCTATTACCTTGATTTGCTCCTCAGTCATTTTGCCACCATTTGCGTTTTTTACCTTACTGATTGCATTGCTAATCGGGCCAATCGACCCGCCTGTATATGCAGTGCTTACACCCTCATACAATCTATCTGCATCAATTATACCACCACGCGCTTTTTTTAAGTCATATGATAACGGCACGATTCCTTGCATATTACGCTTTGCTACAGTTGTTAGCGTCCTATCCTTGACAACTAAGGAAATATCTCCGTCAAAATCTTGCTGCAATATGCGGCTAATCATATCATGGCAACTGAAATAAACGCATTTTGTACCGCCTAACCATTTATCCGTCAATTCGTTCCGTTTATTTATTCTAACGGCGTGTTCTTGATAGAGGTGTGGACTTCTCAAACAATCAAGCTCATCACCATCTTTGAATTGATTCGTATACACCTCGCCATTCTCAAGCAATCCAGTTGGGAATTGCTCACCTTTGAATAGCCACTCACAAAATGCCACAGGATCAGGAGAAATAAACAGATATTTACCGTTAATTCTCAATCTGCCGCCTTTTGCCTGTTTAACAAGACTTTTCTTTGTTTGCTTTAATAATTCTCGATTATATACGTCCTTAAATAGCTCTGGATATATTGTCAACGCTTCTTGCATAGCCGACTTTGTTTGATTATATTCAGTTGCGCCCAATAACCTCATCGTTATTTGATAATCTCGCCCAACACTGTCAATCTCATCTGCTGTTTTAGCAATAAGCCTCTCAATCTCATTATCCGTCATATCACTTAAAGATTGAAGCATCTGGTAGTTAATTCTAGCCTTTGGTATATAATCTTCCTCAACCTTACAACAACCAAAGTAGCAACCATAACTCTTAAAATTAGCCTTGTAACACAGCCAAGACGGATAAAATTTGTGCAGCTTAAACATTGATTTGGTTAGGATATATTGAATATCGTCCTCAAGGATTTTCCACTCTTTACCGTATATGTCAGTAACAGTCCAATCATCAGCAGAACAATATTCTTTTAACCATGATCTGAAATCAAAATAAGATATCAATCCTTTTATCCACGGTGCGCGAATTATCTGTGTCTTAAATCCGGGCTTGCAGCACATACCCCAACCATCTGTCTCAGCTATAACCGTCTCAGACGTTTTGCGCGTAATACTATAATCCGTATAATCAATGAAATCTGATTCAGCCATGACCGGCATTTCAAAATCATCGACTATAATACAACGGTCTATGTCGAAGTCCTCAATTCTATCTGTTGCAGATGCCATAAGGCTCTTATAACTCAATAGCTTATTTTCGTTCATGCCACCCAAAGCATTGATTGAATCAATGGTAAGACCGCACATAAGTGTTTGTTCAACCGCTAAATAATCTTTTTCGCGAACAGCCATAAATCGCTTTGTGCGTATCATGCCAGCACCACATGAATAGAAAATGTAATGTTCCCCGTTGTAATTGAAACCATTATGAATAATGCTGTTTAGCACCTCAAAAAAAAATACGTTAACAATAATTATCTTATCACTTCGCTCAAATGTCTTAATGCCAAGACTACGGGTCAACTCAGAGCAGAACAGGTTAATAATTGTCTTGTCTGCTACTGAATCTGGATTAAGCTCTCTAGTGATATTATCTTCAAGCGATTTTCTCAGCAATACAACAAGTTCATCTTTATGCTTTTTGATAACACGGTTAATCGATGAAACACGCCATTTTCGATTCTGACCATCCTTCTCGCGCATTCTCAAGGCATATAGCTTGACAAGTCGATTATGAATTGCTTGCTCCTCCGGCGTATAAAAAGCATCTGTTGCCACGGAAGGTATATAACAGAACTCTGTTAATGGCACTTAATAAATCACCTCTAATTCATTCTCTGAGCTACCATATATCCAAAGCGCCCAATCGCGCTCAGTTGGCTCATATTCATCATCCCATACTTCTGGTTCTGTATCTTCTGATACATACCAGTTATAGCTCATTTCGCTCCACAATTTGTTACCACCTCCTTGAGCTTGATGCTATTATATCATATATTTGATTATTTGTCAATACTAAAATTTCTACTTGACAAAAATTGATTGATGTGATATAATCTCTTATATATTATATAAT
>ERZ1034719.45-NODE-45-length-96509-cov-32.209240_pt1 | contig 96509 bp, 95 predicted proteins | sample MGYA00520703_ERZ1034719 | MGnify/ENA primary metagenome ERZ1034719 (study PRJEB33766, sample SAMN09781716) | gut metagenome | biome: gut microbiome | host: Homo sapiens | place: Madagascar | study: EMG produced TPA metagenomics assembly of the PRJNA485056 data set...
ATATAGCTGTCGCAGGAAATGAAATATGGCAGCATTTTACCATCATCATCGACCTAAGCAAGTCTGTTTTATTCCTGAAGGAGAACCTGTAAATTCACATTTATCGAACAGATTGAAATATACAATGAAACGAATTTACCTCATATTTTTTCTTTTTTTTCTTAATTTAAGTCTTTATGCTTCTCCCCTTTTTTTGGAGAATTTCTATAAGGCTTATATGCAAAACATGTTAACTGGACATGATAGTGCAAATGTAGAATTGTGTGAACAATACATGCGGCTTTCATTGATAAAGAAAATGCAAAGAGTGTCAGAAGTTATTGATTGTGATGCAATTATCCATTCTCAGGATGTGAATGAGTGTGCAATAAAAACTCTAAGTGTTGAAGATATTGGAAATGATTGGTATTTAGTTGTTTATTTTTGGAAAGAGTCTGATGTGAAAACTAAAATATCAATCCCAGTAAAGTTGACAACAGTAGATAATCGGGAATTTATAGACTACATAACACCTCCGTGGTATGATTATTCTGTGGATAGTCCCATATGTGGAATAAACAATAGTGTAGATGATAATGAAGGTTATTTGTTTGTAGTTACTTTTTACAAACAGTATTTGGATACTTACTGCAATCTGTCTGAGAATATTGATATAAAACTAAGACATCAACGAACGCAATATTTTACAAATCAAGCAAATGAACAGTATGAACAAATGAAACATAACTCATTTGGAGATGGCTTGCTCTATTATGATCCTTTGATAGATAACAGTGATTTTGATTTTATGTGGCTATATACGCTTAACATACAACAAATCGATAAATATGAATATGATGTTTCTTATATTGGATATGGGGGATCTCATCGAATAAGAATATCGTTAAAAAAAGTGAAAAACTCATTTATGATAGATAGTATATTGATTTAGTATTATGTATTTTGCTGAATATGTTTTGCCGGTATAGGCGATTGGCAAATGTTTTTCGATAATTGGAATCGAGATTACTTTGAGCAATGGGATGCTTTACATGCTTCTGATGGAAATGGAAGAGGATATGATGATGGTTTTGTTTGGGATTGGGTAGCAGCTCACGAATGGTGGGAAGAAAATCATCGATAAGTCTTGTTTATATAAATTATGTATATTATGAAAGCAAAATTGATACTAACACTATTATCTATATGCTTGACATCTCTGTTTTATTGCGGTGCAAACCCTTTTCTCCGCGAAGATAAAGCAGTTTTTATAAGAGAAAAGCATTCTATACATATAGTGGATACTAATCGAAATTACAGCATTGCAGAATGTCAGAGGAGCATTCCTATGACAAAAGACGGAAAAGAATATAAAGAATTACAAAAGAAAATGCTAAACCAATTTATTGAAAATGAGAATAATATTATTTTGAGAGACTTGTGTTCTGAATTCAGTCAAGACTTTGTCATTTTCAATATTGCATACGATAATTCCGGTTCTTTTGTTTCTGCATCACTTGTTTTTCCGAATAAGGACGAGATGGATTCAACAATTATTTCAGATGTTTTTCTAAACAAAGTTTATATAACTCTAAAAGAATGCTCACTAGATTCATGGATGGGGATATCCCCATTTGTAATATTAGCAATACCAATACGAGTAAAATAATACTGGAAAATCCATATCTATCAAAAGCGAAATCATATCCATCGTAACTCTCACATTCATACACACGATCATCGGTGTAATGCTTTCCGACAAAAAGGAACGCTCGGCGGGATTTTCTACATTTTTATTGTTCATACACAACAAATTTTTACATTTGTAAAGATTTGCTGACTACACCTCACAGGAAAACTGCTTAAAAATGTAATATACAAACAATTGGAATATCTTGATTATGAAAGTTCTCTATACAATTCTTCTGCTTGTCTGCTCAAATGTTTTTATGACATTTGCCTGGTACGGACATTTGAAACTTCAGGAAATGAAGATTTCCACAGGATGGCCACTGATTCTGGTAATCCTGTTTTCCTGGAGCGTGGCGTTTTTCGAATACTGCGCACAAGTTCCCGCCAACCGAATCGGATTCGATGGTAACGGCGGACCGTTCAACCTGATGCAACTCAAAGTTATCCAGGAAGTCATCTCGCTTACGGTCTTCACTGTCATAGTAACTGTTTTCTTCAAAGGCCAAGCGCTCCAGTGGAACCACCTCGTAGCATTCTGCTGCCTCATCCTCGCCGTCTTCTTCGTTTTCTTGAAGTAAGCAACATCGAAATTAGGGCAATAGATTAGGGAATATTTGTATTATAAACGATTTCAGTTGTGGCCACAACCCCATTTTTGTGAGAGACACTCCACATTTTTTGTGTATTGTATAAAATCTTTTATATCTTTGCACTCCATAAGGATTTGAACAATGGAAATTCGTTTTGACAAACAATATCTGGAAGACCTCTACCTCAAGGGGAAAAGCAGTGACAAGAAACACCGCTTTCAGCCTCAGATTATTGCGAAATATGTCAAAACTATCGATTTGTTGGAATCCTTGTCGACTGTGGAAGATTTATACAGATACCATTCTCTGAATTACGAGAAACTTGTTGGCGATAAGTCAGGAATAGAATCAGTCAGGGTTAATGACCAATATCGCATTGAATTTCAGACAAAACGAGTAGAAGCTGAGATTGTTGTGACTGTATGCAACATATTGGAATTGTCGAATCACTATAAATGATTATGCTTATGACGACGAAAATGTACGGATTTAGGGCTACTCATCCGGGCGAGGTTCTGAAAGAAGAGATTGAATACAGGAAAATTTCCCAAAAAGAACTGGCGGCTCAGATGGGTATGTCATATAACATTCTTAATGACATACTGAACGGACGACGCAGCATTACTGAATCGACGGCGATGCTATTCGAGGCCGCGCTTGACATTCCCGCAGACTCGCTCCTGACACTGCAGCACAAATTCAATATGCAGAAAATACGGAGCGACAAGTCATTCATGTCTCGCCTCGACAGCATAAGGCATCTTGTCGCGGCGCTCTGACAGAACAGATTTATTACCAACCATTGTAACACAGACATGACTCCTAATATAGTTTAGGCCAGTTTTGTGTCTATTTTGCCTATGTTTTAGGCCAAAATCTCCCCCAAAGTTGCCTATAGATTAGGAAACGTCTCAAAGCAGATTCATGGGGTGATGAACATTCTTGAAAAGGCTTATCTTCTGTCTTTGGACGACCCAGTCGGGCAAATAGACAGGATTCTGGATAACGTAGATAGGATTCCACAGGAATAGAAATCGGAACTACGACGGATGGTGGCGGCCGTTAGGTTTGCCGAAGTGGCGGCGGTATTCTTGAACGGAATTCTGGAGGTGCTTTTCCACGGCGCGTGTGGAAATGCCGAGAGCTTCGGCGATTTCGGTGTGTGTCATGCCCTCGATGCGGCTCATATAGAAAATATCGCGGGTGCGCTCGGGGAGGTAGTTCGAGAAGTCGAGGATGGCACTGATGTCGAGGGATGGAGTAGTCTTTTCCGAGCCTATGACGATGTCCTCGTCAAATCCGAAATCGCTGTCCTCGTCAAAATCAGCGGCCGCGATGATTTCCCGCGCAGATAGGGGCATATCATCGAGCCTTACTGCTGAATTTTCTTCCTTGTTACGATTGAGGATGTTGTGGCACCGGTTCCTCACAGCCTTGAAAAGATAGGCAGGAACCTTGTCGCTGCTGATTTCTATACGCTTGTCGAGAAAATTGCAGAGGACGTCGTAGAAGATGTCTTCGGCATTATTAATGACCACTGGCCTCTGCCCCCCCCTACTCAATAAACTCCTGATATACGGCACTATACGAGGATGAATCTTGAGGACAAGATCCCTCACTTCACTCTCCGAATATGTAAACATCCGATCGTCCATAGTCCGATTTTTCGCGGCAAATATATGAATTTTTGAAAGAATCCGAAGTCCAAAGAAATAAATATAGCCCCAAATGAAGCCATAAGAAGTTTTTTGAAGATTTTCGGTTCGGGATTGGAAAAAACTGTGTCTATGTATTATGAACCGGGGAAAATGCCGGTCATAATGAGAAATGAATGAATATATCAAAATACTTGTAAGGAAATATGTGAGCGGCACCTTGTCCGATGAAGAAGCGGTAAGACTCGCCGGGTGGATAAAGGCGTCGAAAGAAAACTCCGTGCTTTTTAGGGCTGAAGTGCGCAGGATTGAGGAAAACCGGCCGACGACCTCGGATGCGGTGGATTTCTGGAACCGCGTCGCGAAGGAAAAATTCGCGGAGAAAAAACCTGCGACAAGGAAAATATGGTGGAAATATGTTGGAGCAGCAGCGGCAGCGGTGGCCGTCGCAGTCAGCGCGTCGATGCTTATTCTCAATTTCGGCAGACAAAACGAACCCGAAAGGAAACTCGCTGAAGTGCATGTTCAGACATCTGAGAAATCTTTTGTAGCACCTAAAGAGTCTGTCATCTACACCGCACCCGGCGATGAGAGGAAAACCGTGATACTGCCCGACAGCACCAAGGTAATGCTCAATTGTGGAGCAAAACTGATTCTCGCGGACGACTTCAACGAAACTGAACGCTGCGTGGACTTGGACGGAGAGGCATTCTTTGAGGTCGCAAGAAACCCCGAGAAACCATTCATCGTGTGCTGCCGCGACAACGAATATATCGTCAGGGGCACATCATTCAACATCTCCTCCTATGCAAATGACCGTTTTTCCATCGTCACCCTGCATACTGGACGGCTGGAAGCCCGCGTACATGAAGATGTCATCATGCTCAAGCCTGGAGACGAGCTGAGAATCGACAGGAGCATGAACCAGATTTCCAAACTGACTGTCGATATTTCCAACTCCGCCAAATGGAGGGACAGCGGACAGTTGACATTCTCATCGCTCCCGCTGAAATATGTTGCCAACCAACTGTCGCACAAGTACAACGCGAAAATCAACGTGCATGGTTCGATAGAAGACATCGCCTACGACGGACAGCTTGACAAAGAGTCACTGCAGGATGCCCTCCGCCTGATTTCGATGACCGCGCCTGTCGAGCTCTCGGTCACGGAGTTCAAGGGGGAATACTACATCTCGCGCAAATCATCTGAAAAACAATAAAACCAACAAAAATATGAAACCACAAGTTAAGACACTAAAAGACGGATACGAGGCTCCGACAATTACCAGCTTCGCGATGTCACTTGATGCGGGATTCTGCATTTCCGGCCTTTCCAATGAGAAAGTCACGATTGACAGAAGATGGACATGGGACGATGAACCTGTAAACGAATAGCCCTATGAAAAAGTTCATACTACCTATGGCGGCGCTTAGCCTCATTGCGGCAGCAGCCTGCACAAAGAATGAATTTGATTCTCAGAACGTTCAGAACAATGAAGGGCGAACGGTTCTGACAGTGGAACTTCCGGGAGAGACCAAGACCATCCTCGGTGATGCACAGGGCGATGTCCGCCCGGTACTTTGGAGCAAGGGAGACCAGATTTCGGTCAATGGAGTCGCTTCCCAAGCCCTTGACATTGAGAGCAATGCAGCTTCGACCGATTTCACGATCAATGCAGAACTGACAGCGCCGTATTCTATCATTTATCCTGCCACTATGGTCAAGGATGGCAGCTCGGTCATCACCCTGCCCTCACAGCAGAAAGCTGCATCCAAAGACAACATCATTTCCGGTTCGCTGCCTATGGCCGGATATTCCACCACGCTGTCAGCAAAGATGGGACAGCTCTGCGGAATCCTTGGAATACGCCTCAAGGCAGGCAGCGGCACAGGTCTGATTCGCTACATTGAGGTCACTGCAACGGGCGGCGAGCCTGTGAGCGGAGATTTCAGCGTGGATTTTCAGAACTGCACGCTCTCTTCGGAAGCTCAAGGTGTGAATGTGATTAGAATGGAGGTTCAGAAAGCCCTTTCAACGGAGTCCGCAAGCGCATTCAATGTCATTCTTCCGGCCTGGGTCTATTCCCAAGGATTCAGCGTCAAGGTCGTTGACGAGAACGGTCAGGCTATGGTTCGGAGCATCGGTGGAAGCAAGGAACTCGAAGCAGGAAAACTGATGCTTATGCCGGAACTTACATTCGTGCCTAACGGCGAGGAAAAGGGAGTGGAGATTGCCACGCCTGAGGACTGGAATGCATTTGCCACGGCCTACAATGCCGGGAAATATCCTGATTCTCAGATTGCGACAATCACAGCGGATTTGGATTTCTCTTCAGTAAGCGATGATTTTGTCACATTGGGACTCCGTGACGGAGCGAAGCAGTCCCCTAATGGACCGACTAAATATTTTGCCGGAACACTCAACGGAAACGGGAAGAAGATTCTGAACCTCAAGACGGATGTGCCTTTCATTCAGGCAATCGGAACAAACGCTCTTGTTCAGGACATCAACATAGACAAGAATTGCAGCTTCACGGTGTGGTATGACGGAACATCACAATTGGAATTCGGTTCGCTTATAGGCTACTGCTCGGCAGGAACCGTGAAGAACTGTACCAGCAAGGCTACCGTAACCGTTTCGCAGTACAACGAGACGGCGAACAAGGCACCGCTTTATATCGGAGGTCTTATCGGAAGGAACAGGTCAGCGTCTATCAGCGGCTGTACAAGTGCAGCCACTATTGTTTCAGATGCAACTTATGTCACCGATGCGTCAGTTATCGACGATGACACAGTTGACGTTAAGCCGGCCTTGTTCATCGGAGGCTTTACCGGCTACTGCTCAAATCCTAACGGAGTGATAAAGAACTGCGCCAACACAGGAAATATCTCTGTAGCTTCAACATCCCTTAATATCTATGTCGGTGGAATATGTGCAAAAACATCAGGCGGAACAATTACCGGATGCACTAATTCCGGGACGATAACGATTTCTACCGTCAGAACATCCGGAGACCCTTGCAAGTTCATTTATCTCGGAGGTCTGTTCAGTATCGTTGATACAGGAACAGATGCTTCACTGAAAGTCACAGGATGCTCAAACACCGGAGACATAACATCCGAATCTAATGTAAAACAGTTGATTGCCGGAGGAATTGCAGCTCAGTTAAGTACAAATAAGGCAGAGTTTACCAACACCACAAACACCGGAAACATCACAACCACAGCGGCGCTAAGAAACCTCTTTTGCGGAGGTCTGTTTGGACGCATCAGTGCCACGCAGACACTGAATCTCAGTGGAGAACCATTCACGGGAACTATCAACATCGGGACTACAGAGTCAAATAAGTATGCACAATTGTATTGCGGCGGTCTAATTGGTCAGACGACTGAGAATATTACCATAGGCGGTGATGTTATCTGTAAATCAAACATTACTTATGACATAAGTGCTGTGGCGAACATAGCTGCGGAGTCTTTCTTCGGTGGAATTGTAGGCTGTGCTTATGGGGCACCTATAAGCATCTCTAGAATGAAAACTGCCGGAAACATAACAATTCAATCTCCTTCTGGAAAAGCTATGCAGCACAAACTCTCGGGATTTGGTGGAATCATCGGAGGAGCAACAAAAGGGGCAACCATATCCGATTGTTCAAGTTCAGTTTATGTGAAGATGACAGACCAAACTTCGAAGACGAATGGTTGCGCTGTACATTTAGGCGGAATTGCCGGCAGACTTTATGGTGGAAATGTCGAAATAAAGCACTGCACGAATTCCGGACGCCAGCAGAACAATCATTACAACAATAACATTTGGTCAAATAATTATTCCGGAAATGTAACTGGTGGAATCGTTGGCAGTATTGGATATTCAGCAGGCAACACCGAGTATTCTGCAATAATAGATGATTGTCATAACACCGGTTCCGTCTATGCTTACCGCGGCGCTGCCGGAGGAATTGCAGGTTATCTGTCAAACGCGACTATCACAAATTGCAGTTCGACAGAAGATATCACTCGTTCAGCCCCTGGTGGCGGAATTGCCGGTGTCGTATCAAACTGCAAAGTATCATCTTGTTATGTAAAGTCCAACATTACAAGTGCAGATGGAGGAAGTGCATGTGCTGATGCTGGAGGAATTATCGGAGAAGCTGTCTCGTCTTCAGTTGACGGATGCCGTTATTATGGGACAATTATCGAGAATTCCCAAGAAATCACAGGTAAAAGAGGCTTCGGCGGCATCATAGGCAAGGCCGACGACGCAAGTTCAGCCGGCGAGACGACAGCCTGCGGATTCGGCGGAACCATCAACGGCACCACAATCACCGAAGAAACCGACCTCAGCACCTGCGCCATCGGCAGCTCCACCGGCAAACGCGGAACTTTCTATCTCTGGGACGGAACACTCCAATGAATACTCTAAGGGGGAACCAAAAGCGTTTCCAGACCGGAGAAAACACAAAGAATATATACGAAAACATCGAAATATGAATCTCTTCATGAAAAGATTGCGCATCGCCGCCTTTTCCGTGATGATGACATTATGCGCCATCCTGTCGTCGCCCTGCGTGTTCGCCACACAGGTACGGCAGGAGCCGGTCATAAGCATCTCTGCGAAGAACCTTCCTTTGCGGGAATTCATTGCGGCAATCGAAAAGAAATGCAGCTACACCTTCTTCTACAGCGTACAGGTTCTTGAAAAGGCCGGGAACGTTTCGGTAGAAGCCGAGAACCTTCCTGTAAGTGAAGTTTTGGAAAAGGCATTGGCTGGAACGGGCTGCACGTTTGAGGTGCTCGGAAACAAGATTGCCATAAAGACCGACGTCAAGTCCGCGACAACGGATAATGGCAACTCAGGAAATCAGACTAAAGACGATGCCCCGGCAAACTCCGGGCAGACCGCACATGTTGTCTCCGGAATAGTGAAAGATTCACAGGGACAGCCGATGCCAGGCGTGGGGGTACTCATCGAAGGGACGGCAACTGGAGTGATTACCGACAATGATGGTGTCTTCGCCATCAGCGTCCTGCCTGAGCAGCAGCTTAGGTTCAGTTCAATGGGCTACAAGGACGAAGTAGTCAAGGTCGGAAGTCGAAGTGAGCTGAGCATCAGGATGATGGACGACGTTCAGGTGCTTGAGTCCGTGGTCGTCACGGCCTTCGGAATGAAGCGCGACGAGAAGTCACTCGGCTACGCCACCACCAAGGTAGATGGGGCAAATTTCTCCAACGCTGCGGCCTCTTCCAACTGGCTCGGAGGACTTGCCGGCAAGGTGGCGGGTCTGGCGATTGACAGGACAAACTCCGGTCCGGGAGGCTCAATGCGTGTAACGCTGAGGGGCGAATCGTCAGTGGATTTGGCAAACAACTCGGCGCTGTTCGTCATCGACGGAGTCCCGATGTTCAACACCTCCACATCATCAACGGCTGGAGGAGATGATTCGACATTCTCGATAGACTACGGCGACGGAACGGGTGACGTCAATCCCGATGACATAGAGAACATCACTGTTTTGAAAGGACCGGCCGCCACCGCACTCTATGGTTCAAACGCAGCCAACGGAGCCATCATCATAACCACGAAATCCGGTGGCAACCAAGACTCCAAAATTAGCGTTTCCTACAACACCAACGTGATGTTCGAGACGTTGGCTACATCACCGGACCTCCAGTACGAATATGGCCAGGGCTCGAATCCGGACTATTACTATTACCTAAAAAGTGGCGACGCTCTGAAAGGCTCGGGCTACCATCCGGTGCCGGACTACAAGAGCACTGTCTCCTTGGAATCATGGGGACCGATGATGGACGGATCGCTTCAGTATCAATACTATGACGACCGCTATTCAATCGGAGGAACAAAGAATGAGGAGGGCGACTTCCTGCGAACCGCCACCCCTTTCGTGAGCCACGGGGACTGGTTCAAGGACTATTTCCGCACAGCATACGTGGTCAGCAACTCTCTTTCCGTCTCAGGAAAGATAAACAACAAGAACTCCATCAGAGTCACCTTCAGCGACACGCGCGGCGACATGATGGTTCCGAACACGAACTATAACAAACAGTACATATCGCTCAAGACCGCGAATAATCTTGCTAAGTGGCTGTCCGCCGAGACTTCGGTAAATTTCAAGCGTCAGCAGTGCGACAACATCCCGACATCGTCCGGATATGGTTCTACCTCAGTGATGTACAGCCTCTGGACCTACGCCCCCAACGTTGATATGTCGTGGGCAAAGAACTACTGGCTTGCAGGGCAGGAGGGCATCGCACAGGACACCAACCTGTCCGGAGGCAAGAACAACGCCTATTTCATCGCCAACGAATGTACAAACGACCAGTTGAAAAACCGCGTCTATGGCAACACCAAGTTCGACATCACTTTCTGCAAGGGACTTACCCTCATGCTGCGCGGAGGTCTTGACATGAGCAACGACTTCCGCACGCAGAGACAAGCCACATCCACTCAGGCGAATCCAGACGGATGGTATCGCGAGCAGAACATCACTTCGATGCAGTTCACGGGAGACTTTCTTCTGAAGTATGACACGGAACTCGGGGCTGACTTCCATTTCACAGGAAATGTCGGTGGCAACATCCTCAGCCAGAACTACAGAAGGCAGTTCCAGACGGCGGACAAGCTTAAGCAGCCGGGAGTCTATTCTCTTGCCAACTCCCTCGGGGAGATAAAAGTCGACAATTACGGCTACAAGCGCCAGACCAACTCACTGTATGCGCTTCTCCAGTTCTCGTGGAAGAACGCGATTTTCCTCGATGTGACGGGCCGCAACGACTGGTCCAGCACACTTCCTGCGGAGAACCGCTCCTATTTCTACCCGTCAGTCTCAGCAAGTGCCGCCCTCAACGATCTCTTCGACTTCGGACGCACAAACGGGCTGGTCAATCTGATGAAAGTCCGCGCATCATGGGCGCAGGTAGGACACGACACCTCGGCCTACCGCATCGAGGAATATCTCGCAAGCACCAAGTTCCCGGGCGGCGTTGCACTCCCATCCGCGAAATCCAACAGCTCTCTGAAACCTGAAATCGTCACTTCATGGGAGGTAGGCGCGGACATAAGGATGTTTCGCAACAGACTGAAGATGGACATCGCCTATTATGACGGAACGTCGAAGAACCTGATTGCCGATATGCCCGTTTCATACGGAACCGGAGCCAGCAGCGTATATACCAACGCCGGGACCATCCGTAACTGGGGAATGGAGCTCACGGCATCCGGAACACTATTGAAAACCAATGACATCCAGCTTGAACTCGGCCTTAACTGGTCATTCAACCGCAACAGAGTTCTTTCCCTCGGAGAGGGCATCGACTCATGGATTGTGGCCAGATATTCTTCCCACGCGCTGATGACTGCATACGAAGGCAGTTCGCTCACGTCTATGTACGGAAAGGGTTACAAGAGGGCACCGGAAGGTTCCTATGCAATCGGCAGCGACGGCATGATGCAGGATGTTTCCGGCATGGTCGTTCTGGACAAGCAGGGCAAACCGCAGACCGACGAAGATCTGCAATACATCGGCGACTGCAGCCCGAAATGGCGCGGCGGCTTCAACCTGTCGTTCCGTTGGAAGGACATCAAGGCATCGGTAAGCTTCGACGGTCAGTATGGCGGTCACGTGTTCTCCTACACCAATTGGGTGCTGAACTACCGTGGAAAGGGGACGGGCACACTCACCGGACGCGAAGGAGGAATGATTGCGGAGGGCGTGGTCCTGATGGATGACGGGAACTATAAAATCAACGACTATGCGATTCCGCGCAACGAGATTTCCGAATACTACCATTCTGCTTTCAGCAACACCAATGCGGAGGCGAACTTCGTCAGCACGCAGTTCCTCAAGCTCCGCGAGGCACGCATCGAGTATTCGTTTCCCAAGAAACTCCTTGCCAGGACCAGGGTTATACGCGGTCTGTCCGTGGCCATCTATGGCAATAACCTCTTCTGCTGGAGCGAGTTCCCGGGCTGGGATCCGGAAGGCGTGTCGATGAGGGGAAGCGCGATTATCCCGGGATTTGAAATCCTCCAGATGCCGTCCGGAGCGCAGTATGGAGCGAACCTGAAAATAACGTTCTAACAGAGAGTGAATATGAACAGATTTTTAAGATATATTGTAGTTGCAGCAGTTATTGCGGCGGCATCGTCCTGTTCGAAGTTCGACGAGATGAACAAAAATCCGTATGCGCTCAAGGACGCGCCGGCGGAGTCCTTCGTTCAGCCGATTCTCTACAACACTGAATACACCCTTGTCTCTCGGTCATACGACCTCATGTCCGAACTGATGCAGTACAGCATCAACTACAACACCGAAGTGACGTCGCAGATGAACTATAACTACTCCATCACGGAATCCACCGACGCATCAATCTGGCTTGGTCTGTACATCCAGGCAGGCAATGCCGAATATATGCTCGCGCAGGCTAAAAAGGAGAGCAACCCCGCGATGAAGGGAGTTGCTATGGTTCTGAAGGCACTGGTGATGTCGAACATCGTGGATGCCTACGGCAATGTTCCCTACTTCGACGCGCTGAAGATTGCTCTCCAAAAGGATGACGTCAGCTACACGATGAAATATGACGACATGAAACTCATATATTCCGATCTTTTCGCCCTTTTGGAGGACGCGAACTCCGCATTCGTTGAGGCAGATGAGATGAAGAATTCGGGTGAACTTTCACAGACTGATTTCAGCCCGCTGTGCGACTACATGTATGAGGGCAACATCGACAAATGGCGCCGTCTTGGCAATTCGCTCTACCTTCGTCTGCTCATGAGGGCTTCGCTGAAAGTCGAGGAAGAAGGCGGAATCATGGACATGAGCGGCACTGATAGACCGGATTTCAACGTAAGAAACAAGATTGCGGAACTTTATGACTGCTTCGTTTCCGAAGGCGGGGACTATGCGCTGATGCGAGGCCGGAGCGACGCCGCACTGGTCGGTTTCAGCAAATATAACTCCGCTCTCTACACCCCGTTCTATTCGACGACTTCGGGAATATGGAACAGCGTCATCGCCTGCGAAACCCTCGTCAACAAAATGTATAACAAGAAGAAAGGTCTCTCCGACCCACGTTTCTACTATTATTTCACACGCCCGCTCGGTGCTCCAACCCAGCTTTTCAAAAGTGATCTTGACGAGTTTCTCGAAACTCATGTATCGGCAGCAGGCAATTCACAGGTGGGAAGATACCCGCGCGGTGCCGGCAATTCGGTCGGCAATCTTCAGAACGCTGAACATTATGCCCTGATGAACTATTCAGAACTTCTGTTCATATTCGCCGAAGCCGGACAACGCGGACTCATAGACATCAGCTACCCGGAAGTAAAGCGGCTCTATCTTGAGGCGGTCGAGCAGTCTGTCCTCGAATGGAACACGGAAGAGACGCACGACAGCGAGACCATGACGGCATTCCTCGGCATCCTTTCCTCTGAAATTGAGGCGGACAATGCACTTGAGACTATTCTTACCCAGAAATGGATTTCGATGTTCTGGGTAGGCATTGAATCTTGGTGCGACTACAGGCGCACGGGCTACCCTATTCTCAAGACAAACGGTCCTGCTGCCGGCAACAACTACATTCTGCCCACGCGCCTTAGGTATCCTGCAGATGAGAAATACCGCAACCCTGTCACCTATCAGGACGCGCTTGACAGCTGGCTCGGCGGGACGAACAATATGCAGACAGACCTATGGTGGGCGTCAACGGCGGAAAGTCAAGGCAACAGGCTGCGCGGAAGAAAATAACAGACAAGATAAGTTTTTGATATGAAAGGATATAATATACTATTGCCGCTGATTCTGTCGATCATCGCAGCAGGCTGTTCAAAGGAACCTCAGGACAATCAGAAGAAGGAACTGAAGCCCATAGAGTTCAGTTGCACCTACAATGACGCTGAAGTCAAGTCGCTGCAGTTCAATTCGGCCAGCAGAAGCATACGCGTCGGAGTAACGCTCAACAATCAGGACATATACTGGAACATGGCATCGGATGCCGATTGGTGTCAGGTCGTGGAGGAAACCCACAAAGGAGACGGCGGATTCACCTTGAACATTCTCGCAAATGGCGAGTATTCAGACCGCGAGAGCGCGAACATCACTTTCGTCTCCGGGCAATATAAATGTTTGGCAATTCAGGTCAGCCAGACAGGCAACGTATTTATTGTCAATAAGCTGTTCTCCGTAAGTTCCAAAACGTCAGGAACAGAAGAACTTGAAGTTTCTGTAATGGACGGAGTGGAATGGGAAATTGTCGGAAACGACTGGATGTCAGCCGCCAAAGTTGGAACTCCCGTCTCTGAAAACGGCGTGACCAAGACAAAGGTAAGTGTCAGCTGGAACGCCAACGAGTCAGCAGCGCGGTTCGGCTCCATAGGCTTCCGCCGGGCGGACCTGACCGAACCGGATTCGCAGTTCAGTGTCTTCCAGTTCGGAAACGAGATGACCTATGACAACGAGGGCAACATCGTTCTGCCGGCTCAAGACTGTCCTTCCGTAAAGATAACCGTACCTGCATCCGGAGTGAGTGCAATAGCTCTGCCGGAATGGATTACCTATTCCGTGGAAAGAAATGAGAACAACACCGACACCTATAGTTTTGTCGTTGCCGACAATCCAAGCGACACTCGGACCGTACGCAGGCCGCAAATTACTTTTGATGTCGCGGACAAGGATGCGGATGTCGTGCTTCCATCGATTAAGCAGGAATATTATACGGTGAACGGAATTATGTCCGCCGATGGTCTGAAACTGTTCGCGCAGACGGTGAATGAGGGCGGAGACATAAGTGAATGGCAAAAAGACGGCAAGGTCGTATTACTGAATAACATAGATATGTCGTCAATATCAGGGGAATGGATTTCTGCCGGAACAACAGCACATCCGTTCACGGGGGTTTTCGACGGACGGTACAGAAAGATTCTGAACCTGAAAGCATCCTCTCCGCTTTTCGGAATATGCGAAGGCGCGTCCATTTCAAATGTCGTAATCGACGAATCATCGGCATTCTCCACAAGTGGGGAATATATGACAGAATGCTTTGTCGCGGCTCTTGCCGGTTCACTGACGGACTGCATGGTTTCCGAATGCAACAACTACGCGAAAGTGACGATGAGTGCGTCATCGCTGAATGCATCTACCTCGGCGTTTGTCGGAGGGCTTGTGGGACGTTCACAAGGCAGTACAATCATAAGCAACTCCCACAATTACGGCTACGTCAATGTCACCGATGCCTGCAAGACGGCCAGCGGACAAGGGCAGTTTCATGTAGGAGGACTCGCGGGCATGAACGGCGGAAGCATTGACAAGTGTTCCAACAACGGAACAGTGTCGGATGCGGCGGTGTCATACAACCATTATCTCGGTGGCGTCACCGGCTCAAACGCCGGAACCGTTAAGGACTCCAAAAACTGCGGTCGCGTCACAACTTCCGCACTGAGACTCGTTGACAACACAAATGACGCATCACGCTACATCAGCATGGGCGGCATCGTCGGATGGAATATGACGGACGGGGCAATCAGCGTCTGCACCAACGATGCCGGACTGGTATCGGGTTCAGACGTCAAGATTCAGCGCATAGGCGGAGTCGCGGGCTATCTTGAAGGTGCGCATCTTTCCGGAAACACCAATACAGAAAACGGAAAGTGCGACATAAACGGAGCCACAACCGACCAGAGAGGTGTCCGTCAGTTGTCATTGGGCGGGCTATATGGTGAATTTGTCTGCGACGCCGTGCTGGACCTGAGCAACGATGGGGAGGTTTCTGCCGGTGTCCTCAATGTTTCGGAATATGAAAACAACACGAATTTCACAACCGTCTTTGTCGGTGGGCTAATTGGACGCGGTTGCGTGTCATCCGACCTTACGGTGAAGCATCCTCAGTGGAAATCGACGATAACGCTGAATGTGAAAAACAAAGAATACGGAAGTTTTGCACTCGGAGTCGGAACTGTCGTGGGCAGCGCCGGAGTTTTCGGAGACAAACCATCAGGAGGTCATCTTACGGTCGAGGACGCAGCGACGGAAGGCTACATCACCTTGACGGCGAGCAAGAACAATGCTCTGAAGCATAAATACTCAGGTCTTGGAGGTGTCGTCGGATTCGTCTCCACAGGCGGAGCCACACTTCTCAGATGCACAAACGGCACAAACATAACACAGTCACAAGATTGTGCGAAGTCTAACGGCTATGCCCAGCACGCCGGAGGAATAGCCGGAGTCATCATGGGCGGCGACTCGGAAATAAGGGACTGCCACAACACCGGAGAAATAGACAACGAGCACTACAACAACAATCCGTGGAATGTGAGCGGGCAGCAGTGCGGCTCCGCAGCCGGAATCATCGGAGCTTACGGATATAACAACAGTTATAATGGCTCTCTGGTGATTTCCGGATGTACCAACTCCGCTTCCGTCAAGTCCTATCGGGGCATGGCCGGCGGAATAGCAGGCTATCTGCGCAACGCCAAAATCTCCGATTGCAGCAACACCGGGACAATGGCGAACGGCACCCGCGCTTACGTCGGAGGAATCATCGGCATCGCTGACAAAACTGCAATCACAAACTGCACTGCAACCTGCAAGGTCAGCGGCACGTCCGCCGGTTCCGAGATTTTCAGCGGTGGTGGCGTAGCAGGAATACTCTGGACCGGTTCAAGCTGCAAGGAGAGCTCTTTCTTCGGAGACGTCATCAGTCAAACTGAAAAGCCCAAGTCAGGCGAAACAGCCGGCAGTATTGCCGGTTCAACAGCGTCGGGAACGACTATAAGCGGCTGCAAGGCAGGAGGAAATGTCCGCGGGAATGCCGTCACGGGCTCCAATTACTCATCTTTCATCGCCGGAGACAGCAATGCCACCATCTCCTCATGCACTTATTGGGACGGGAAATAATCGTTAAAATGAAGAAAATATCCATATTATTGTTGCTGCTGGCCGGTCTCTGGTCATGCACTCCTGCAGCCAAACCATCGGAGACTCCAGGGGACGAGCCGGGTGAAACAAACATTCGAGGAATAATCTATGACGACAGCGCAAAGCCTATGGCTGGCGTAATCGTGTCAGACGGATACCAATGCGTCAAGACAGGAGCCGACGGTCGATTTGCGATGGAAAGCGACTTGGACAAAGTGAAATTCGTGTCAGTTGTCCAGCCTTCGGGCTATCATGCGGCGGTGACATCCGGAAAACCGCAGTTCTGGAAAAGGCTCGGCAGAGGCGATGCCCAGCAAATCAACGGAAGCTATCAGCTCCGGTTCACGTTGAACAAGATCAAGGCTGACCCGGAAAGGTTTTCAATGATTATCGCCGGTGACCCACAGCCGCGCGCCGCATCGGCAACTTACGACAATTTCGCCTACCATTCGCTTGATTGCTGCGACGATCTATGGAAGGATATAAGTGAATATGCTTCCACAATAAGCGGACGCCCCGTCTATGGAATGATGCTGGGCGACATTGTTCATGAGAATATGTCGCTGTATGACAACTACTGCAAGGAGCTCGCGAAACTGGACTTCCCATTCTACAGCGTAATCGGCAATCATGACAATGACCCCACTGCGGCCAACGACGATGCGGGCGCGGCATATTTCGAAAACAATCTCGGTCCGAGGAACTATTCCTTCAATGTCGGGAAGTTTCATGTCGTTGTTCTCGACAATCTGATAATGCGCCTTAATTCGTCAGGACAGCTCAAGGATTACGACCAAGGACTTACTGACGACATTTGGAAATGGTTGCAGAACGACCTGTCATACGTGGATTATTCGACTCCTCTCATCGTCTGCGCACATTCACCGATGTTCATGATTGCATCGGGCGCCGACCGCTCGCAGACCACGACGACCCGTCACGGCGCGGACTACGCATTGCTTCTTTCAAAGTACAAGAAAGTCTATGCGTGGGCAGGTCATGTACACAACAGCTTCAATTATGTCTATGACGCCGCCTCAAAGTTCCCGAACATCGAGGTGCACACCGTTTCAAGGGCAACGGGGGCACTATGGATTAACGAATGGCTATGCGAAGACGGCACCCCGCGCGGCTACATTGTAGCGGAAGCAGATGGCGAGAACCTGTCATGGCAATTCAAGCCTATAGCATATCAGAGCAAAACGGCCGTTGGAGAGATTCCATCATATACCCTGCGGGATTTCACCTTCAATGCCGACGGAGTCGCGATGCGTGGCGGAAAGAAACTGGATGCAACATACCAATTGCGGGCATATCCGCGTGGTACATACAACGATAAATATGTCTATGCCAACGTTTTCATGTATGACGAAAAATGGGGCGATGTAAAATTCACATCGTCAAAGAACGGCTCCGCTGTCATGAGCAAAGTGACTGAAAAGAACAGAAAATATGACGCGGCCTACAAGGAAGTCTTCGATTTCTACAAGGCCTCCGGCTCCGCGCTCAGTTCATCTGCGGATTTCAAGCTTTTCGACAATTCTGGCAATGTAGCCACTCCGGTGACGCATCTTTTCAGATGCTATTCGTCCGCAGAGTCCGACTCGGGAACCGTCACTGTCACGGACCGTTTCGGCAATGAATATTCCACAACTGTTTCATGGTAATTAAAGTTTATGAAGAGATTAGTTTCCATTTTCCTGCTTCTCCTCCTGGCGGTTGCCGCCTATGCAGAAGGCATCGGAACTTATAAGGATTTGTTGGAGTTCGCCTCCGCGTGCAACTCCGGACAGAGCATTGAAAAGTGGAGGTCGGAGGACGGCTCCGTCTGCCTGACTGCTGACATTGACATGTCCAAGGTCAAGAAGTTCAACGGCGTCCAGTCTTTCGGAGGCGTGTTCGATGGTTGCGGATTCTCTATCCTTAACTGGAAGACTCAGCGGGGACTTTTCGGAAAGATTCTTGACGGCGGAGCGGTTCGCAACCTAAAAATCGGAGAATCCTGCTCTATGAAGGTCTCAAGCGGCAATACCGAATTTTATGCCGGATTCATAGCCGACGTGAACGAGGGCATAATAGAGAACTGCGAGAACCACGGAAACATCAGCCACCGTTCCGGATACACAGAAAAAGACATTTATGTCGGCGGCATAGCAGGTGTCAACAAGGCCTCGGTGTTGCACTGCCGTAACCTCGGGCAGATAGTGTCGAAAACAGTCGGCGCGGAACAGATCGGTGAGCTCTCCGTCAATCTCGGAGGCATAGCAGGAGGAGGCTTTCTGAAGACGGAGATGTGCCCAGTCATCGCTTGGTGCGAGAATCTCGGAAGCATTGATTTCAACGGAGACTCTCCAGTTTGCAATGTCGGCGGCATTCAGGGAAACGGCTTCAAGGTGCCGGTGAAATTCTGCGTAAACAGAGGCGACATAATGGCCGAGACGGCGGCGGGAGAGCCGCGTAATGCCGCATTCATATCCCAAGCTCGTGTCGGAGGCATTGCCGGCATGACAAAAGGCGACATCATGTGCTGCGACAACTTCGGAAAGGTCAGTTCCTCCGGCCCGCACTCCCCTATGACAGGAGGAATCTGCGGTATGCCTCACGCCGCGATAGTCCTCGGAGACTGCGTCAACTATGGCATGGTGCGCATCACCAACGATTCTCCAGGTTCCGTCGGCGGCATTGCAGGTTCAGTCAACAGGCCCGTCCACATACGCGGCTGCATAAACCGGGGTGATGTCGCGTTCAACGGATTCAGCCCTGACAGGCGCTCTGCCTGCGGCGGCATAGTCGGCTCCGTCGGGGTCAAGAAAGACGCGAAGGACGGAGGCTATGTCCGCAACTGCGCCAATTACGGGAATGTAACAAGCGGCGCGGGCGGCAACAAGTTTGAGAATAATGCCAAGGCGATACACACCGGAGGTATTGCAGGATGGACGGCCGGTTCGGACCAGGCGACAGTTATGCTGAAGGATTGCTCAAACTATGGCAAGGTGACATCTGCCGGCGGGAGGTGCGGGAACATTTCCGGAGCCTGTGTCAAGGTCACGACAGGAGGCGAATATCCCGATGATTGGGCTGAGGCTGCCGAACTCATGTCCGACGGAAGCAATGTGTTTGGCAGGGTCACTGACACTGAAGGAAATGCAATCGCCGGCGTTGTGGTCAGCGATGGTCTCCAGAGCGTCCAGACCGATGGATATGGCTATTATTCCATGCGCAGCAATCTCGAAGACGCCGTATTTGTCTACATTTCATTTCCTTCGGAATATGAGATTTCTTCCGTCAATGGCCGTCCGTCCAATTACAGACGCATCGCACGCTATCAGAAGGCAGTTATGGCAAATTTTAAACTTGAACCTCGCAAGAGCGCATCGGACAAATTCACTCTGCTGATGATTGCAGACCCGCAGATGCGTCCGTTCGGTGTCGATAATTCCGCAGAGGCATATAAAAATTCAGTGATTCCCGATGCAGAGGCGTTCAGAAGCGGGGTGAACGGTGACTGCTATTCCATAGACCTCGGCGACCTCGTGTATAACTATCTGACTGCATACGACGACTATCTTGACATCACCGAAGGTCTCAAGTGCCCGACATTCAACGTTATAGGCAATCACGATTACGACCAGACCACCCTCTACGCCTCCCGTCTCGGCACAATGCACTACGAGACATACATCGGACCGCTCCACTACTCCTTCAACATCGGAAAGATGCACTTCATCGTTCTTGACGACATCGTTTATAACAGAATGTCAGCCAATGAAACATACCGTTCTGGTCTGGAGGACAACACATTGAAATGGCTGGAGGGGGACCTCGCGTTCATCCCTCACGACACTCCCCTTGTGGTCTGCGCGCACTCGCAACTGTTCAAGAAGCGTTCGAGCCATTCGACCCGAGGTCTGAACTACAAAGGCTACAAGGAACTTTTCTCGCGCTATTCAAAAGTCTATTCCTGGGCCGGGCACAATCACGAGAACTACAGTTACGACTATGCCGGCAAGGGTTTCGGATTGGACAACATATCCTGCATCACTGTCTCACGTGCCACAGGAGCCCTCCGTCTTAACAAGTACCTGAACAGCGACGGCACCCCTCAGGGCTACATGGTGGCAGAGGTCGAAGGCAAGTCCATGCGCTGGTACTACAAGTCTCTCGGCCGCGACAGCAACTACCAGATGAAAGTCTATCCTCCGCGCCGCACCGACGGGGCGAAAATCATTGCGAACATCTGGAACTACGACGACGGCTGGAGCCGTGTAGAATGGTGGGAGAACGGCAAAAAAGTCGCCGATATGCGTCAGACTGAAATGGAAGACCCGGACTATGTGGACATTTTTTCAGAAGTGAAGAACGCCACGACCCGAAAATACTGCGCGCCGCAGAAAAGTCACAATATGTTCGAGGTCATGCCGTCTGCCAATGCCCGCTCCGGCGAGGTCCATGTCACCGACAAATTCGGTGTAACCTACATCTCTGAAATTCAGTGGTAAGGCGTCGGGAGCATGCTACATGATTATGCTTTTGACAAATTTAGTTATCCTATTATGTAATTGAGCCAGAGGTTGAGAAAGGTCCCGCAGAAGCCGCCACAGGACATTCCTGAGAATAAAGCACGACAAAACTTATTGATGTCGGGATGAAATATGCGGATTTTCATTGAGTTGTTATTATATTCTCGTAATTTTTATGTAAGTTTGCATATTTGAGGAGATTGGATGTTGGGGAGGGTTGTTTTATTTGAACTGGGGATATGACGAAAAGGGCTTGGTCTGCTTTGATGGTTGCTGTCGCAGTGATTGCACTGTTGGCGGTTTCTTTTGTGCCCCACCATCATCATAACGGGTTTATGTGCCTTGCGGACGAGCATTATTCCTGCACCGATTCACACAGGACTGATGTCGCAGATGTTTTGGGAGAAGCAGATTCCTGCACGGCAGCGGCCCATCATTGGCACTGCGACGGCAATTCCGGACTTTGTGACGGGAAAGAAGGGCATTGCGGTGACGGCTCAGGACATAACGACGACCGGTCATATTGCATTGAAGATGAGGCTTTTCTCAATTCTCGAACAGAAAATTATCAGATGCACCTGCTTCCGCAGCCTGTGCAGTTTTTCATAGCCGTCGTCATCGCCTATCTTGCCGATGACATCGCAATCAACGACGAGGAACACGATTTCGGGGATCTCCCGCCTTGTCTTTACAAATCAGCAAATGTCGACGGGACATTCTCCCTTCGCGCTCCCCCATTCTTCCGTGCCTAAGAAACCTTCAAAAAATAACCAGCATCATCTTTCTCATTCTTTTCGGTCTATATTCATTTTCTCATCAGTCGTGTACCTCCAGTACACTCCTTCTTCCCAAAAAAATCTATACTCGAAAATAATTGACAAATCTGACGCAGTTTATTTTTTTCATGTTTCTAAGGCATCGGGAATATTTTCCTGTTTCCTGATAATGTCAGCGCAATTCTGACAGGGATGCGGTATTGATCATATGCCGCGAATAAATGAATCACAAAACATACAATATATATGAAGAAGAACATTATCACCGTTCTTTTCTTTGCGGCCCTTTGTATTGTGGGCTGCAAATCCAATAATGGAGCAACCGACAGTTCGGCGGCGGGACATACTCACTCGGAGTCCTGCACACATTCACACGACGCTCATTCACACGAAGGGCACAGTCACGACGCCCATTCACACGAAGCCCACAATCATTCTGAGCACGAGCATAATCATAGTGCCCACTCTCACGACGCTCACGGACACGATGAAGGGCTGCACGCCGGAGAAATCAAGTTCAGCAAGGCTCAGGCAGAGGCGGTCGGACTTGAAACAGAAATCGTCACGCCTGCTCCATTTCGAGGAGTCATCCACACCGGCGGACAATTCCGCAACCTTCAGGGCAGCGAGGAGAATATCGTTGCCACAACATCCGGAGTACTCTACTACTCAAATCCCTCAATATCAGAGGGAACGTATATTGCAAAGGGCGAAAAAATCGCTTCGGTCAGCGCACGGCACCTCCAGGACGGAGACCCTGTCGTGAAAGCTAAAGCCATATTTGAAACTGCTGAAAAAGAATTTCATAGGGCAGAGAAACTTGTTGCGGACAAAATCATTTCAGAAAAAGATTTCGAACAGGCAAAATTGAACTATGAGACAGCCAAAGCCTCCTATGAAGGACAGGCGGCAAACCTTTCGGAGCAGGGAGTGAGCCTCAAGAGCAAAGCTGCCGGATATGTAAGCAGGATTCTTGTGGGACAGGGCGAATATGTCAGCGTCGGGCAGATTGTTGCCAAACTCGTCAGCAACAACAAGATGCAATTGGTTTCAGACCTTCCGGAGGGTCATTTCAAAGATCTCGGCAAAATCCACGACGCCAATTTTCAAGCGGCGTATGACTCCGAGGTCTATAATGTCAAGGCCCTCAAAGGACGCCTAGTCTCTTGTGGCAGAGTGGCTTCCGAGGGTTCCGCCTATATCCCGGTGACATTTGAATTCGAAAATCGCGGAGGATTCATTCCGGGCTCGTTTGCAGAAGTTTGGCTGCTGAGCGACAGCCGGGAGGATGCTTTGAGTCTTCCTGTCGGAGCGCTGTCCGAAGACCAGGGCGTTTTTGCTGTTTTTGTGCGGCTTGAGGAGGAAATATTCAAACGCCAGGAAGTTACAATCGGGCACAGCAATGGGCAGCGAGTGGAGATTTTGACGGGGCTGCGGGGCGGCGAGGAGGTTGTCGTTCGTGGCACCCATCAGGTTAAGTTGGCCTCCGCGAGTACTGCCATTCCTGGTCACACCCATAATCACTGAAATATATGTTAGATAAAATTATACGATTCTCGCTTAATAATCGGCTGGTCATATTGGTGGCGGCGGTGCTGCTGATGGTAGCGGGAATACATACGGCCACAACTATGGATGTGGACGTATTTCCGGATTTGAATGCTCCTACGGTCGCCGTTATGACGGAGGCTAAGGGAATGGCTCCGGAAGAAGTCGAGAGGCTTGTCACCTTCCCGATTGAAACGGCTGTCAACGGAGCCACTGACGTGCGCCGCGTGCGCTCATCTTCGACAACAGGTTTCTCAATTGTCTGGGTCGAATTCAACTGGGGCACAGACATCTACCGTGCCCGTCAGATTGTCTCCGAAAAAATCGCCGTCGTGCGTGACGACCTTCCTTCCAATGTCGGCAATCCCGTGCTCGGACCTCAGTCGTCAATACTCGGAGAAGTGATGTTCGTCGCACTCACTGCCGATGAAACCTCGATGCAGGAACTCCGCACCATCGCGGACTGGAACATACGACCACGGCTTCTCGCCACTGGAGGAGTTGCACAAGTTGCAGTGCTTGGAGGAGATGTCCGTGAATATCAAATACTTCTGAATCCTTCAAGGATGAAACACTACGGCATCTCGCTCGACGAGGTCTATGCCGCGGTGGACAATATGAACCAGAACGCATCCGGAGGAATACTCTACGAATATGGAAACGAATACATAGTACGCGGAGTCATTTCCACCGACAATGTCAAGGAAATCGGCAAGGCACTTATGAAAGTCAACGGGAATAACCCCGTGACACTCAACAATATCGCTGAAGTAAAAATCGGCAACCAGTCGCCCAAGACCGGAGTCGCTTCGCACAGGGGAAAAGAAGCTGTGATTCTGACTGTCACCAAACAGCCGGCCACCAGCACGATTGAACTCAGTGCAAAACTCGACAACGCCCTCGCCGAATTGCAGAAAACGCTTCCTGCGGATGTAAAAATGTCCACCGACATCTACCGCCAGGAACGCTTCATCAACAATTCGATTGACAATGTCAAGAAATCCCTTTTCGAAGGAGGAATATTCGTCATCATAGTCCTGTTCCTCTTCCTTATGAACGTCCGGACGACAGTCATATCCCTTGTGACGATTCCTCTGTCTCTTGTCATATCCATCCTGACACTCAACGCCTTGGGACTCACAATCAACACGATGAGCCTCGGTGGTATGGCAATCGCAATCGGTTCGCTCGTGGATGACGCAATCGTCGACGTCGAAAATGTTTTCAAACACTTAAGGGAAAATCACAATCTCCCTCCGGAGCAGCGCAGGCCGAAAGTCAATGTTATTTTCGAGGCATCGAGAGAGGTGCGTATGCCGATTCTCAACTCCACTCTCATCATCATCGCAAGTTTCCTCCCGCTGTTTTTCCTCTCAGGAATGGAAGGCCGATTGCTGGTGCCGCTCGGAATCGCATTCATAACATCGCTTTGTGCCTCGACACTCGTCGCCCTCACGCTCACCCCTGTACTTTGCAGCTATCTGCTTGGCAATCATAAGAATAATGACGACAAAGAAGAAAAGGAACCGATTGTCACACGCAAACTCAAAGAGATCTACGGGAAAGCCCTCAATTGGGCCCTTGGGCATAAGGCCGTCGTGCTCGGCGTCACCGCTGCGCTATTTGCAGCCACACTCGTGATTTTTGCGGGACTGGGACGAAGCTTCCTGCCGCCATTCAATGAGGGTTCATTCACAATCAATGTCAGCACAATGCCGGGAGTTTCACTTGAAGAGTCCGACAAAATCGGAGCCAAAGTTGAACAAATTCTGCTCAGCATACCTGAGATTCAGACAGTTGGACGTAAAACCGGACGTGCCGAACTGGACGAACACGCACTCGGAGTCAATACATCCGAAATCGAGGCCCCGTTCATTCTCGACAAGCGCAGCAAAAACGAACTTCTCTCAGACATACGCGAAAAACTCGGGCTCATCCCTGGAATCAATGTCGAAGTCGGTGCTCCGATTACCCATAGAATTGACGCTATGCTCTCCGGAACCAGTGCCAACATCGCAATCAAACTCTTCGGAACCGACTTGAACAGAATGTATGCAATCGGAAATGAAATCAAAGAAGCCGTCAGCGGTGTGGAAGGCCTTGTGGACCTGAATGTGGAGCAACTTGTGGAACGCCCGCAGCTCCAGATTGTCCCGAAAAGGGAAATGCTCGCAAAATATGGCGTAACACTTCCCGAATTCGCTGAAATTGTGAACGTTATGCTTGCAGGAGAAAGCGTATCTATCGTTTATGAAGGCAACCGCTCCTTCGACCTCACACTCAAAGTCGATGACGAACACAGAACGGGTGCGGAGAATATCCGGGATTTGATGATTGACGCAGGCGGAGTGAAAATTCCGCTCGGAAACATCGCCACAGTCCGTTCCGCATCAGGGCCGAACACAATCAACCGCGAAAATGTCGCGAGAAAGCTTGTGGTTTCGGCTAATGTTGCAGAAAGGGATTTGCGCGGCGTTGTGAACGATGTCCAGAAAATCATCGATGAAAAAATTGAACTTCCGGAAGGCTACCACATTGAATATGGCGGTCAGTTCGAAAGTGAGCAAGCCGCATCAAGAACTCTGCTCATTACCTCAATTTTTGCGATACTCGTGATTTTCCTTCTGATTTTCAATCAGTTCCGCAATCTCACCCAATCAGTCGTCATTCTTCTCAACCTTCCGCTTGCACTCATCGGAGGAGTCCTCGCAATCCGTTTGGGCGGCGACGCGCTCAGCATCCCTGCCATCATCGGATTCATTTCCCTTTTCGGCATCGCGACACGAAACGGAATGTTGTTGATTGAACGCTACAACGACCTGAGAATCGAAGGACACAAACTCCGTGAGAGTGTGATGATTGGCTCAAAAGACAGGCTCAACCCAATTCTTATGACAGCCCTCACATCCGCCCTCGCGATGATTCCTCTTGTGGTGGGAAGCGACCTCCCGGGTAACGAAATTCAGAGCCCGATGGCCAAAGTGATACTCGGAGGCCTCCTGTCGTCGACATTCCTCAACGGATTCATAATTCCGATTATGTATATGCTTACAAATAAGGAAGATTCGCAAATCAGAAAAGAAAAGGAGATTGCAGAATGAAAAGGTTTATAATTACAACATTCGCCGTCTCGATTGCCGCAGTGGGCATCGCCTCGGCACAGAGCCATACTACGGAATCGGTGTTTCGCGAGATTGAATCGGTGCTCCGCGAGATTGAAAGCAACAACACCAAACTCGAGGCGCTCAGACACAGCGCTGAGGCGGAAAAACTTGAAAACCGCACAGGAATCAGTCTCGACGACCCCGAAATCGGATTCAACTACCTCTGGGGCGGCCCTGCGTCAATCGGGAACCGCCAGGATGTGAGCGTCACGCAAGGTTTCGACTTCGGGACAATCACAGGACTCAAGAACAAAGTCGCAAACGAACGCAACGAACTGATTGAATGGCAATACAAGACAGAGAGGATGAACCTGCTCCTGGAAGCCAAGAATTGCTGCATCGATTTGATTTACTGGAACGCAGTTGAGGATGTTCTCGACACAAGGCTCCGGAACGCTGAAATCATCGCAGAAGAAATGAGGAAAAAACTTGAGCAGGGAGAAGGCAACCGCATTGAATATAACAATGCACGTCTCGACCTCGCTGCTGTGCAGAACGCTCATTTCAAGGCTCACGCAGAACAATCTTCCTTGCTCACGGAACTCTCAAGACTCAACGGAGGAAAGCGCATCGATTTCACCCTGGCTCAGTTCCCCAACGAGAACTTTCCGGAAGATTTCAATCTGTGGTATTCCGAAGCGGAGTCGTCCAGTCCTGTTCTTGCCTACGTGAGACAGGAAATCGAAGTGAACCGCAAGGAACTCTCCCTGAGAAAGACCTCAAATCTGCCGTCGCTGACGCTTGGATATATGGGCGAATTCACCCAAGGAGAACGCTACCAGGGTATCTCTTTCGGAATATCCGTTCCACTTTGGTCCAATGCCCGCAAAATTCGTCAGGCCAAAGCTGCGGTTCAGGCAGCTCAAAGCAGGGAAATTGATGCCAAGCAGCAGTTCTACAGCAAGTTGGAGCAGCAGTACACGCGCACTGCCGCACTACGGGCCGTGGCGGAAAACAGCAGAGAATATCTGGAAGATTCCGACAACAGTTCGCTTCTGAAAAAAGCTGTAGAAGAGGGTGAGATTTCGGTTCCCGAATACCTCATCAGCCTTGGGCTTTACTACGATGCGGTGAACCGCTACCTCGAAGCTGAAAGGGAGTACCAAAAGGCTTTCGCCGAACTGTCTTCCTATCGGCTCTAAGAAACAACAGGGTCTAAGAAACAACAGGCTACAACAGGCTCTAAAAACAACAGACTCTAAGAAAAAATAGAGAAACATAAGTCTCGAATTGACTCTGTCAAAGGGCGGCGGAAGCGATTTTGCCGCTCTTTTTTTCGCTCATTTTTGTAAATTCTAAAATTATCAGCCATCTTTGTATGATACTTAAGTTTCGCGGAGCGAAAACAGACAATCAGTAATCGTTAAAAACAATCAGCAGCTAACGGGATATGGAATCACAGGAAAGCACAAGACAACTCAAAGTTGCCAGAGAAATACAGCGTGAAATGGCGGAGATTCTCCGCAGCAAGGGAATGGCGGCCTTCGATGGGGCATTGGTGAGCGTGAGCGGAGTGAAAATCAGCTCAGACCTCTCTGTCGCAAAGATTTACGTCAGCATCTTCCCTTCTGAAAAGGCGGGAGCCGTTATGGGTAAACTCAAAGAGAATGCACGCGGACTGCGCGGTGAACTCGGACACGCGATGGGAAAACAGCTCCGCATCGTGCCGGAAATCATCTTCTACCTCGACTCTTCACTCGACTATGTGGAACACATCGAAGAACTGCTGAAGAAGTAAATCTGACGCGGATTGCTTCGTAGCATTTCGATAATTAAAATACTCACAACCATAAGGTTGCTCCGTTTTTAATTTCTCATGCGCCTTGCACTCCATCGACAGATTTACTTTTTCACACAGTGACTCTTTTACTTCTTTCCAATCATAGAAAAGGATGGACTTAAGCCTCTATATAGCACGGCGCTACCTGTTTGCAAAAAAATCGCAGAATGTAATCAACATCATCTCTGCAATCAGCGCTGTGGGTATGGCGGTGGGAACAGCGGCACTCATCATTGTGCTGTCGGTCTACAACGGTTTCGATTCTCTCGTAAAATCAATGATGAGCACAGTTGAACCGGACATCATGATAAGCCCGGCCAGGGGAAAATACTTTGTTCCGGAGGGCGATGTCTACGACTGGCTCTATGAAAACCCACAGGTTGAGAGCATCTGCGGGACCCTTCAGGAAAACGTGTTCGTGCTCTACGAAAACCGTCAGTCAACGGCACTTGTCAAGGGCGTGGACGGGATTTACGAAGAAGAGTCCAAGCTCGGAGAGCACATTGTACGCGGAGAGTTCAGCCTTCACAGAGGTGACATCCCGCTTGCCTGCGCCGGCACGGTCCTCGCCCACAATCTCGGAATCAATCCTGCATTTCTCGCAGGAATAGAGCTTTACTACCCTTCACGGACGCGACGTCTGTCAACCATAAACGCCGCAGCGTCGCTTGAAAGCGTGACCGTATGGCCATCAGGGGTGTTCAGCATCAACAGCGAAGTGGACGGAAGGTTAATGATTGTCCCGATTGAAACGATGCGCGAACTGCTCGAACTCGAAGATGAAGTCTCGGCCGTGGAAATACGACTCACTCCGGAAGCTTCCGCATCAAAATCCACAACATCCGCAATCATACGCGAACTCCAACAGCGGCTCGGCGACGGTTTCGTTGTGAAGGACCGCTTCCGTCAAAACGAGTCGCTCTACAAGATGATGAAATATGAGAAGGCAGCCATCTACATGATTCTGGTGTTCATGCTAATAATCATATCATTCAACATCTTCGGAAGCCTCTCGATGCTCATAATCGAGAAGAAGGACGACATCGGCACCCTGCGCAGCCTCGGAGCCAAAGACAGTCTCATCCGAAGAATCTTCCGCCTTGAAGGTTGGCTGATTACCTTGAGCGGACTGGCCGGTGGTGCGGTGATCGGAACTGCGACAGCACTGGTACAGCAACGATTCGGAATAATAAAAATGCCGGGCAGCTTCCTCGTCGAGGCCTATCCGGTGCTCCTGAGTCCCGCCGACATAGCCATGGTTTGCATCACAGTCGCCGTCATCGGCTACATCATAACCCTCATACCTTCCCGCAAGGCAACAAAACAGACACTGAATCCATGAACAAAGTCTCCCTCATCATCCCCATCTATAATGTGGAAAAATATCTCCGGCGCTGCCTCGACAGCGTCCTGAACCAGACTTGTCCCGACTGGGAAGCCGTATGCGTCAATGACGGGAGTCCCGATGGAAGCCGCGCTATTCTTGCAGAATACGCATCACGGGACAACCGGTTCAAGATTGTGGATAAGCCGAACGGAGGGCTCAGCGATGCAAGAAACGAGGGTATGAAGAATGCGTCGGGAGAGTACATCATCTACCTCGACTCCGACGATTTCATACACCCGCAGACAGTCGAGATTGCCCTCGCCCTCGCCGAAAGGAACGGGACAGACATCGTCTCGTGGTACAAGGCTCCCAACTACCGCAATATCACGGTGATACGCCACAAATTAGGACTCGATACGATAGATTTCAGACCACGAGGATTCCGGAAGAGGTTTGACGCCGGCAAAGTAAGATGCTGCGTTTCAGATGACATATACGAGCACGTGACGGAATGGTCGCACCCGAAAGGAATCACCTGGCCTCTGAAGCATTTTTACGTATGGCGCCATCTCATACGCAAGACCGTCATTGAGGACATCCGGTTCATCAAGGGAATCACGTTCGAGGACTTCCCGTGGTGGAGTGCCGTCCTGCTGAAAAATCCGTCGGTCACGATTACATATCTCCCTTTCTATTACTACTATCCCAACTTCGGTTCCATCGACCTGAGCTCCTCCAGGATAAAAAAGATCACTAATTGGTGCATAGGGCTTGAGCAGTCCCACGACCTCTACACTGAACGCGGCAACGATTATCAGAGGGAGATGTGGTCCCGAAACTGCAAATGGCCGACAATCTACAAGCACATTGCACGGAAAATCAAGCACTTCAATCCGAAGTCACCGGAATGTGCAGGAATTGTAGAGCGACTCTCCGTAATGATGGCAAAGGGCACGTTTGATGACCCGCACACGAAGCAGGACAAAAAGACTCGCCGTATTATCGCAGATTTTCTGTCAGAGAGCCTCACTTCTTTGAAGCGATGAGATCGCGATAGTCTTCGAAAGAGCGGTTGATGACGTCACGAGCCACGTCCGCGCCATAAATGCTGACGAACTGCATCCTGCGCCCGTTCTCACCGGGAATATCCTTGTAGGTCGTGAAATAGTGAATCAGACGGCGGACAATCTCGACCGGAAGCTCATTCAGGTCACTGTATTCGCCATAGACAGCGTCATTTTTCAGAACAGCGATAATCTTGTCGTCAGCTTGGTTGTTGTCGAGCAGCCTCAGACCGCCGATCGGACGGGCCCAGACAAGCACGTCTCCATGCGTGACGTCCTTTTCCGTGAGCACGCAGATATCGAGAGGGTCGCCGTCGCCCTCAATATCATAGCGCGCAAGCGATTTGTTCGTAAGCTCAGCCATCTTCACGCTGCAGTAGGAGCGTGGAATGAAGCCGTAGAGAGACGGGACTATGTTGGAAAATTTCTGAGGCCTGTCGATGGAAAGATAGCCTGTTTCCTTGTCAACCTCATATTTCACGGTGTCGGTCGGCACTATCTCGATGAAGGCCCTAACCTCCTCCGCGGAACCGGGATTGATTCCGTGCCAAGGGTGCGACTTGCACTTGCTGCTGTAGTCCATAGATTTACCGGTTCCAGGTCTGGTTTTCTGAAACGGGAAGCAAATATAGGGATTTTATATCTGTGCAGCAAACAACCGGCAGAAATTTTAGAGGCAGTTTATTTCTTGAAGGTTTCTTAACTTCGGCTGACCTTTATCACATTGCGCAGGCTGCGAATCTGAGAAATGACCTTGTCAAGCTCAAGATTGCTCGGAACAGCGACCTTCAGAAGTATGTCGTAGGTGCCGGAACGGGAGTTGTCAGTCACATTGAACGAGCGCATCGAAGCCCGGAACTGATTGATGACATCCATAATCTCGTTCACCACAGAGGGTTCGTGCGCCGCGCTCACCCGGAGGGTTACCTGGAAATTCGAAGATGACGGAGTGTCGCTCCAGCGGACTCTCTGAATCCTGTAGGGGTACTGAGTCATCAGGCGGGCGGCATTAGGGCAGGACATGCGGTGAATCTTGATTCCGTCCAGACGGCTCACGAAGCCGAAGACATCATCACCGAAGACAGGATTGCAGCATTTGGCCATCTTGTAGTCCAGGCCGCGGACATTCTTTGCGTCAATCACAAGTATATCGTCACCGCCCTTTCCGGATGGCTGCTGTTCGAGAGAGGCTTTCTGCCCCTTGTTGTCCGGTATCTTAGGAGCCTCTCCGCCGGCATTGATGAAGTCGCGGATTTCAAAGACGTCAATCTCTCCCTTTCCTACAGAGGCATAGAATGCGTTGATGGTCTTGCGCTGGTACTTTTTCATCAGTGCGGCAAGCATCTCGTCACTCAGCTCTATCTTCCAGTTCTTCAGGCGCCTCGCAAGCATTTCCTTGCCTTCGGACGCCTGCTCAAATTCCTCCTCGGAAAGTTTCTGCTTGATCTTGGTCCTCGCCTTTGAGCTGACAACGAAGTTCAGCCAGTCAGCCGTCGGCTTCTGATTCTTGTTGCTGATGATTTCCACGATGTCTCCAGTCTTGAGACGCTCCCTGATAGGCACGGCCTTCCCGTTAACCTTTCCTCCTGAGCAGCGCACGCCGAGATTGGTGTGGATGTCGAAGGCGAAGTCAAGAACTGTCGCCCCCGCAGGAAGCTTTCGCAGTTCACCGCTCGGGGTGAAAACAAAGATTTCCTTGCTCGGAGGGGTCGGAAGGTCATCCTCATAAAACTCGGACATATCTGCGTGATGCTCAAGTATCCCACGCACAGATTTAAGCCAGTTGTCGAGCGTAGCCTCATGGCTTATTCCTTTGTAGGACCAATGGGAGGCAAGTCCGCTCTCCGCTGTCTCGTCCATTCGCTTCGTCCTTATCTGAACCTCAATGTAGGCGCCGTCACGATTCTTGACCGTGATGTGAAGCGACTCGTAGCCATTAGGCTTCGGATGTGACAGCCAGTCCCTGAGACGGTCGCTGTCCTGCTCATACTCCTCTGTCACATAGCCGAAGACTTTCCAGCAGAGCGCCTGCTCCACGGTTCGGTCAGGCTCACAGTCTATGATGAAACGGATGGCAAACACATCGTAAACTCCCTCGAAAGGAACGTTCTGCTTGCGCATCTTGTTGTAAATCGACCATGCCGTCTTGGTGCGGATTTTCAATTTGTACTGTATGCCCTCGTCCGAAAGCTTCTGCTTCAAAGGCTCAATGAACTGGCTCATAAGCCGCTGACGGTCCTTTTCCGTAGCCTTAAGCTTGTTGGTGATGGCGCGGTACTGCTCCGGGTCTGCATAGCGGAAGTAGATGTCCTCCATCTCGCTCTTCATATTGTAGAGTCCGAGCTGATGTGCGAGCGGGATGTAGAGCAGAAGTGTCTCGAGAGTCTTCCTTTCACGCGAAGACTTCGGAAATATGTCGAGCGACCGCATTATTTCCAGTCGGTCGGCGAGCTTAATGACGGTCACGCGGGGATCGCGGGAATAGGAGACGATGAGCCGTTTGTAGTTCTCCGCTTCAAGCTTTGTGTCCTTTGGCTTTATGGAGGCAATCTTGTCAAGGCCGTCTACCATCGCGAGAACGTCGGCAGGAAAGTCTGTGAGAGGTTCCTCGCAGTCGCGAAACCTGTGCGCCTCATGGAGGAATACGGCGGCGACGCATTCGGCAGGGAGGCCAATCTCGTCGCTGACTATGCTGGCGACGTTGATCGGATGCTCAATGAACGGATGCCCATTTCCGCGGAGTTGTCCTTCAAGGTTGGTCTCCGCAATTTCCCACGCCCTCGCTATCAGGACGCGTCCCTCGTCGGTGTATTTTCCGAACAGTCCATTAACCTTTTCAGTATCAACCATAACCTCTGCTTTATTTTGATGGACAACGACTAAATAGTTGACAATTAAAACGCTTATCCATTTTGAGATGGATTTTGGAGGCAGATTCTTCTGTTTTGAGAGGAAGTTTAGTCTCCCTAAACGACGAACAAAACGGGAGAATATGCCCCAAAAGACGCTCAAATATAAACAAAAAAGATGCCCAAACAAACCGTTTGGACATCAGCTTTATCCGTACCGAAAGAGGATGATACTAGAACCTATCCTCAGATGATACTGTCAATTTCTTACGTCCGTGACGGCGACGGGATGCAAGAACCCTGCGTCCGTTCGGTGTGGACATACGCTCGCGGAAGCCGTGCTTGTTACGGCGCTTGCGCTCAGATGGTTGAAATGTTCTCTTCATTGTATTTATTTTTTATATTTTCCTGTATTTCCTTCGTTTCTGAATATAGTTTCCACAAAACGGACTGCAAAGGTAGTCTTTTTCCCTCAATCCACCAAAGTTTTTTGCTGTTTATGCAACACTTTTTTGCAGTAGCCGGCAATTCGGGACATACAGACCGTCACTTACGGATGTCAATGACCATCTTTTCGGCAAAAAACTCATCATGGAGCACAGACGAGATTGGCCAGACTCCGACAGAGCCCTTCGGCAGACGGAACTTGCCCATAGCCAGGGCGATTTCCTCCACAAGGTCACCTCCCTTCAGGTAGAAAATGTCACGATGCCATTTTCCCTTCACCCACGGAAGAAATTTGTCCAGCGAAGTCACTGCACGCGACACGACATAGTCAAATGCCCCCGGAAGGGTCTCGGCCCTGGAATTCACGGTCTCCACGTTCTCAAGCCCCAGAGCCGCGGCAACCTCTCGGGCCACTGTGACTTTCTTCCCTATCGAATCGCAGAGGGTAAACTTCACTTCAGGGAACAACGTCGCCAATGGAATGCCCGGAAAACCGCCCCCGCAGCCAAGGTCAAGGACCGTGCAAGAAACTCCGTCACCGACAGCGTTCTCCGTCAAGGTTTCGTCGCCGAAAACCTCGCATCCACCAAGAAGGGACTCCCCTCCCCACATGCGCAGAACATCCGGACGCCGGAACTTCAGGTACAGCGCTATTCCCAGCGAATGCAGCACATGGTGTTCATAGAGATTGTCTATATCCTTGCGCGACACCACGTTAATCTTTGAGTTCCATTCCCGGTAGAGCCCTTCCATATCCTCAAAGCGCGAAAGTTGGACTTCCGTAATCCCGGGGAACTCTGATGTCAGTATATTCTTAAATTCGGTATAATTCATATCTCTAATCTTTATAAAACCCTCATCTACAACGCCTCGTCGCTCATCTCCATCATCCGCATCAGCTTGGTGCGGGCCCGGTGAATCTTGGTCTTCACGGTGTTCAGAGGCATGCCGAGGGCATCGGCGATTTCCTGATAGCCGTAGTTATCGAGCAGGAACATCTTCGCCACCGTCTTGTAGTCTCCCTCAAGCAAGTCTATGACAGTAAGCCACTTGTCATATTCTTCACGGCTAATCACGCTATCCTCCGGAGAAGTTGCCTCAGAGGGAATGTCAAGCGAGGTGTCGGAATCGTAGGCGATGGTCTGCATCGGCATGTTCGCGGCCTTGCGCCGGCGGCGGCTCAGGTGGTCGAACGCCGTGTTCTGCCCTATGCGGAACAGCCACGTGGAGAACATGTAGGTTCCGTTGTAGAGCCCAATTCGACTGAAAGCTTTCTGAAAGGACTCTATGCACACGTCCTCAATATCCTCACGGTTTGAAAGGAAACGCGAGACGTGCGCATTGAGGGCATTGCGATAACGCTGATACAGAATGACAAATGCCATCTGATCCTGAGCCTTGGCCCTATCCAGGAGTTCGGCGTCGCTCAGCTCAGTGAGCTTCGAGCCAGTTCTTTCCTTCATTGCATTCAACTGTTAACGGTACGGACAACTTTGTCACATTCTCCATCTCCTCCACGACAAGCCGCTTCAAAGCCTCAACTTCTTCAGGGACAGCGTCGAACAGAAGTTCGTCATGAATCTGAAGCACCATCTTGCTCTTCAGATGTTCCTGCGTCATGCGGCGGTCGACGTTAATCATGGCAATCTTGATGATGTCGGCAGCCGTACCCTGAATTGGGGCGTTCACGGCATTCCTTTCGGCAAGGGCACGCACCGTCGCGTTGTGAGAGTTAATGTCGGGAATATACCGGCGACGTCCGAAAATCGTCTCAACATATCCGTTCTCCCTTGCCGCGGTGAGAGTGTCTTCGATGAAATATGAAATTGATGGAAAATGCCTAAAATAGTCGTCGATAATCTGTTTCGCCTCATTTCGTGGTATGCGTAGGCGCTGCGCGAGACCAAAGGCGGAAATTCCGTACATGATGCCGAAATTTGCAGTTTTTGCGATACGGCGCTGCTCCGGGGTGACTTCGCCTATAGGGACGCCGAAAATCTTAGAGGCTGTCATGGCATGGATGTCCTCCCCGGCCCGGAAAGCCTCAATGAGGTGGGAGTCGCAGCTCAAATGGGCCATGATGCGAAGTTCAATCTGCGAGTAGTCTGCCGAGACGATCACCCCGTCCGGACGCGAAGGCACAAAGGCACGCCGGATTTCCTTGCCGCGCTCGCTGCGGACCGGAATGTTCTGCAGATTCGGCTTTGAGGAACTGAGACGACCAGTGGATGTGAGAGCCTGGTTGAAAGTCGTATGAATCTTTCCGGTGACAGGGCTGACGAATGAGTGGAAAGGCTCAATGTAGGTCGAGAGCAGTTTCCTGACGGCACGGTACTCCAGAATGTCTGCGACCACAGGGTGCTTGTCAAGAAGCCCCACGAGCGTGTCCTCATCGGTCGGATATTCATACCTCACATCCTTCTTGGCCTTGATTTTAGGATTCAGCTTGAGCTTCTCAAAAAGGAGCACACCTATCTGCTTGGGAGACAATATGTTCAGATTAGGTTCGCCGGCATCCTTGCGTATGCGTTCCTGAATCTGCGCGAGTTCGACTGAAAGTGAGTCGGAGTAGCGTCGCAGCTGGTTCAGATCGACTTTCACGCCCTCTATCTCCATTTTTGCAAGTACCCGGATCAGAGGCTCCTCAATGTCGTCATAGAGCTTCGACAATCCGAGTTCCTCAATGTTCGACCGCACCTTAAGAGCTAGCGCAAGGCCGATTGCGGCTTCTCTCGAACGATCCTTTTCCGTAGTTCCGGCTGCATCGTCAAAGAGAGAGAGTTCCGTTTTTTCTCCCGTTCCGGCAGCATCGTCTTCAATGCCAACGCCGAGAATTGTACGTGAAAGCACCTCAATCTTGTGACTTTTCTCCGGATTTATCAGATAGTCCATCAGTTCCACGTCGTGCAGAGTCCCGTTCATCTCAATACCCTGCCCCAGAAGCCACTTCCAGCATTCCTTAAGACCATACCCGCCCTTAACAACAGTTCCACTCTCAAGAAGCTCACGGAAAGACCCGGGAGTGTCGGAAGAGACAAGGATCTCTCCATCCTTTTCAGCGGAAGCGCCGGCATAGGCAGCAACGACAAGGCTGTCCCCATTCTGCAGAACAGCCGCAGAGCCGGACTCCATACCGGCCCTTACGAGTTCATCAGCCCGTACATTCACATAATCAAACGAGGCGGCGGAAACGGCGTCACCATCATAGTCTCCCGGAGCATCGCCAAGATACTTCTTCAGAGAGGTGAATTCATACTTGTCAAAAAGCTCAAATATCCGCTTGCCGTAATGTCTGTCAAGAGCCATGTCTGCAGTCGGGAATTCCGTCAGGTCGAGGTCTGTCCGAATCGTCACAAGGAAGCGGCTCATCCCGATGTGATCTTCCGCAGCCTCGAAAAGTGCACGCTGCTTCGGAGTCAGATGGTCGAGATTGTCATAAATCCCTTGAACGGTGCCGTAGAGTCCGAGAAGTTTTTTCGCGCCCACTTCCCCAACGCCCTTCACGCCCGGCACATTGTCCGAAGCGTCACCGCAGATGGTCAGATAGTCAATCACCTGCGCAGGGTCATGCACACCATACTTTTCGCAAATCTTAGCCTTGTCAAAAACTTCACTGTCGGTTCCGCCCTTCCCCGGTTTCAGCTGGAATATATGGTCGGTCACGAGCTGACCATAGTCCTTGTCCGGAGTCACCATATACACCGTAAATCCCTCAGTTTCAGCTTTTTTAGACATCGAGCCTATCACATCGTCAGCCTCATATTTCGGAATCATCAGCACCGGTATGTTCAGAGCACGGCAAATTTCGCACAGAGGCTCAAGCGCGTCAATCACAAGCTGAGGTGTGGCGCTGCGCGTTCCCTTGTAGTCCGGATAGGCATCGTGGCGGAAAGTCCCTCCCGGCGGATCGAAGGACACTCCGAGATGTGTAGGATGCTCCTTTTCAATGAGTTCAAAGATATATTTCGTAAATCCGAAAAGAATCGACGTGTCCACGCCCTTTGAATTTATCATAGGATGCGCCAGCAGGGCATAGTACATCTTGAACACAAGCGCGTGTCCATCAATAAGGTAGAGTCTTTTTTCCTCCGTTGCCATGATTCCGGTTTCATTTCAATGCCCGCAAACCGCCATCGGCAGCCACGCGCATTCATTTGAAACCCAAAGATACGCAAAGTTTCACGACATTCAGCATATTTTCACTTTTTTCGTGCAGCGAAAACATGTCCTAACCACGATAGAGCCGTCCCTGCCAAGTGCGGCGCTCTTCGAGCCGGCTTTCAAGGAGACGAAGAAGTTCAACATTGCGGATGAGCCCCCAAGGACTTTCATTCACGAAACGGGGCGGCACTTCACCGGCGAAGCGCTCGATGCACAGTGTCGGGCGAAGGAGTTCGAGCATATCAGTGAAAAAGTCAATGTAACCATCGAGGGAGAAGCGAAGAAAATCCTCCGGGTGAGCGGCATATTCACGTTCCATAGCGGTGCCCCGGACAATCTGGAGTTGGTGGAACTTGACTGTCGTGAGAGGCAGGGCATTTATCATTCCGCACTCCTCAAGCATCATCTCGCGGCTCTCCCCCGGAAGGCCCAGAATAAAATGCGCCCCACAGTCCAGCCCACGTGCAGCCGTCATCTCAACCGCCCGCCGCGCCGTCGCAAAATCATGCCCGCGATTCACCCGATGCAGGGTCGCATCATAGCAGGACTCGATTCCATATTCCACAATCACGACCGGTGCATCCAACACAAGAGTGGCAGAATCACAACCGGTTTCCGCCACAATCTTGTCAGAGTCCTTATGCACAGAATCTGCTGCCGTCACAGAATCTCCCCCACGGACAATCTTCCTCTGCCAGCCCTCAAGCGCCTTCCCAGAGGCGAGTGCCTGAAGAAAATCCAACTTCGCCTCATCAACACAGTCAGGTCTCGTCCCGATGACAATCCCGACAACAGAGGGATGCGCCAGCGCCGCAAGGTAGAGCTCCTTCAAGCGCCCGAGACTGGCGTAAGTGTTGGAATAGGCTTGAAAATAAGCGAGATACGCCGCTGTGTTGCGATAGCGTCCCCGATGAAAGACAATACCCTCGTCTATTTGTTCCGAGATTGTCTTTTGAGCACAACTGTAGGACGGATGAAAGGCTGCATTGTCACAGAAAGTACAGCCTCCCAAACCCACACTGCCGTCACGATTCGGGCAGGTGAAGCCAGCGTCAATCACGACTTTCTGAAGCCTCGCACCGTAGCGTTGGCGGAAAAAGTCGACGTAGGCGCTGTAGCGTCGCCCTGGAGCGAATACTCCGTCCGGCAATATTCTTTCGTCTTCGTCCATTTCGTCTTCTGGGATATTTTTCTGCAAATTTAGAAATATGAAAAGAATAAACTGCTTCAGATTTGTCAATTATTTTCGAGGATAGATTTCTTTTGGAAGAAGGAGTGTACTGGAGGTACACGACTGATGAGAAAAGAATCTTTTCGATAAGTGAGAGCAGAGCCAAGCTTGCTTGGGCTATGCCGAACGTAGAAAAGGGCGATGAAATCGAAATATAGACCGAAAAGAATGAGAAAGATGATGCAGGTTATTTTTTGAAGATTTCTTAGGCATTATTTATAACTTTGTGTCGCGTTTGCGGAACGTCCCGCGAAGCAAAATGACTTGACTATGGGTATATATAGAGGTATATGTGCACTTGCGGCGGCGCTTCTGTCCGCGACGACAATTTTTGCGCAGGAGACCACGCCTGCTGCAGGAAATGCGGAGACTTCCGCCTCCAAACGGTGGGGAATAACCGACTTTTCCGTATCCTTTCTCAGGCAGTCGGCCGATTACGAATCTCCGCTTGAGACACAGGAACTTATGGGCACGGTGGTGGAGATTGTAGGAGAAAATGGATACTGGCTTCAAGTGAGCACGCCTCAGCCCTACACGGCATGGTGCACGAACATGGGAGTGCACGAGGTTGACGAAAACGGCGTCGAGGACTGGATTTCGGCAAGGAGGTATATCGTGACGGTGCCACACTCGACGATTTACGAGAAAAGAACGGACCGGTCGAAAGTCGTGTGCGATCTTGTGGAAGGTGACATTATCAGGGCCGTGCTCGGGAAGCCAGTGCCAAAATTCCGCCCGTATGGCCTGCCGGTGCGCATACAGGGCTGGGCAAAGGTGCAGACGCCCGGCGGACGTGAAGGATGGGTCAGGACCTCGGACCTGCGTGATTTCTCAAAATGGGCTATGGACAGCCGTGCAGACGAGAAATCTGTCGTGGAAACGGCCATGAGGTTTATCGGGACGCCATACCTGTGGGGAGGAATGTCACCGAACGGTTTCGACTGCAGCGGGCTCGTACGCTTCGCCTACTTCATGAACGGGACACTGCTCCCGCGCAATGCCAATCAGATGGCTTTCTGTGGACGTCAAGTGCCTGTTTTTTCAGACATCTCCGGAGAAGATCGCAAATTCTGCGCTGACAGCCTCAAGGCGGGAGACCTGCTATTTTTCGGGAGACGCGGAGAGAACGGACAGGAGGATCGGATTACGCATGTAGGGCTCTACATTGGGAATGGCAAGATGATCCATTCCTCCCATCTGGTACGCGTCAATTCCCTGTTTCCAGAAGAGGCCGACTGCTATGAAAACGCTCACAAATTGCTGTCAGCCGTCCGAATCGTCGGCCATGAGGACGAGACGAGGGATGAGAGATTCGCGGTCGACAGAATTCAAAATTCTATCCGCTATTTCAGATGACAGCGCCCGTTTGAAAGGATAAGGAACTGCCTGAATATGATTTGCGTAAAATAAGAAATAGTGTTACATTTGCAGCGGAATTTCATCGGGGTTTCCAATGAAATATTGCAAAACAGCTAATCCAAAAAATTGATTTAATTATATCCAATTATGAATCTGAGAGTTATTAAAAAAGACATCGAGTACTTCGTTGGAGAATTCATTGACGACTGCACTCTTTTCGCTGCACTTAACCCAGGCAAGAACAACGATGATCTTGCGAAGGTTATCGACGAGGCAGTTGACCTCTATAACGACCTCAAGGACAAGGTAAACCATCCTGAGGAAGGAGTTAAGCCGTCCGTACACTTTGCCGCTCTCCGCAAAGAGATGTTCGAGAAGCTTGACGAACTCTGCGAGAAGCTCAGCACCGTTGTTTCGAAGTAGTTTTCCCTCAATGCAATAAAAGGACAGGTCGTTTGACCTGTCCTTTTTTGTTACCATTACTATATAGCTTCAAAACAACTTGCAGCAATTTTGAAGATGTTTAAAATTTCTCTAAATACCGGTCCAATGAGCTATGAGGAAAAGGATGAAGAAAAGGATGGGATGCAAGGCGGACGGTGAAGTCAAATACCGCAGCAACCTGATGGTTGTGAGGATTTTGACAAGACGTCCAACGAAGCAGACCGCCTTTTATTCGCCCTTTCCCTATTTTCCTGCAAGATGCTTCTCCCAAGCCCACGCAGAGGCAAGAGCATCCTCAAGACTGCGTTCAGCTTTCCAGCCGAGTTCCTTGTTGGCAAGGGTGGTGTCGGCCCAGATTGCCACAGTGTCACTCGCACGGCGCGGAGCGAACTTGTAATTGAGCTTGAGATTGTTGACTTTCTCGAATGTCTTTACAAGCTCGAGGACCGAAACCGGACGACCTGTTCCGATGTTGAAGATTTCATAGTCCTTCTTCATCTTCTTGTCAAGCATCCTTGAGACAGCCGCCACATGTGCCTTGGCAAGATCAACAATGTCGATGTAGTCGCGGAGACATGTTCCGTCAGATGTAGGATAGTCATTTCCGAAAATGCTGAGGCACTCACGCTTTCCGATTGCGGTCTGGGTGATGAACGGGACGAGGTTGTTAGGAACGCCTCGCGGAAGTTCTCCGATAAGGGCAGAAGGATGTGCTCCGATAGGGTTGAAATAGCGAAGCGCTATTCCCTTGATTGGACCGTTCCCTGCCTTGCCGGACTCAACCTCTGTGCCGTATACGGCGGAAGCCTTAACAACATCACGAAGAATGTCCTCACAGATCTGCTTGGTGTTGCCGTATGGGGATGTGGCGCTCTGGCGTGGAGACTCTTCCGTTACAGGAAGTTTCTCCGCCTCTCCGTAAACAGTTGCTGAAGAGGAGAAAAGGACGTTGCATCCGCCGTGATGAATGGAGGCATTGAGGATGTTGAGGAATGAGTCGAGATTGTTGCGATAGTACTTTACAGGCTCCGCAACTGATTCTCCAACAGCCTTGAACGCGGCAAAATGAATGACTGCGTCAATCTTGTAGCGGCTGAAAAGACTGTCCACGGCAGCATCATCGCAGCAGTCGATTTTCTCGAACGGGATGTCATCGCGTCCCGTTATTTTTTTCACACCCTCAAAGCAGGTCATGTCGCAGTTTGACATGTTGTCCGCAACAACCACGTCATATCCGGCATTGATGAGTTCCACGGTAACATGGCTGCCGATGAAACCGGCACCACCAGAAACCAAGACAGTTTTCTTGCTCATAATTATCTGATTTACAAATATGAATCTATCCACAAGCCAAACCGGGATTCATACATCTTGCACATCGTCCCGGCATCTTCGCTTTGAGGGGGCAAATATAAGATTTTTTGAGTAATTTTGAAGCTGCAAACTCCGATTTTTAGAAATGAAAAGAATAACAACATTCTTCGCAACAATGCTGATTGCAGCCGGCCTTGGTGCCGGGACACCGACAAATGGTCTGACATTGGGAGAAGAAAACCGCAAAGTGGCGACTCCGTCAGGTGCACAAGTTGGAATATGCATAAGGACACTTTCCGGAAAGGTGCTGAGAGAAGAGAATGCAGGCCTGAATTTCATTCCGGCTTCCAACCTGAAGACAGTGACGGCAGGGGCAGCCTTGAAACGTCTCGGAGCCGATTTTCGCTTCGAGACGGCTGTGGCATATTCAGGAAGTGTCGGCACAGACGGAGTGCTCCACGGAGACCTCTACATCATAGGAGGTGGAGACCCGACGCTCGGGTCGCAGGCCGCACTCGCCATGCCGAAGGATAGCCTCTTTTCAAGATGGGAACGGGCCGTGCGCGGCGCCGGCATCCGGAGCATTGCCGGAAGCATCATCGCCGACTCGCGCAGGATGCCGGCGGAAGTGAACGGAAGCTGGATGTATGAAGACCTGGGAACGTACTACGGGGCGACATGCAGTGCGCTGATGTTCAATGAGAACTGCCTCGAAATAACTGTCTCCCCCGGCACTGGAGCCGGGGATGAGGTCATAATCTGTAGTGAGAATGCCGGCAAAATCCGGAGCGCCGATTCCGGCAGAAAACAAATGCTGCCGAACAGGCCTTGGATGAAAATAATGAACAATTGCACGACAGGGCCGGAAGGCAGCGGAGACAAAAGCTACCTGCTCGTCAGTGAATTTGCAGCGGTCGGGCATCTGGTAGGAAGCTATGCCGTCGACCGCAGGGCAAAAGCAATCAGCTACAACGATCCGTTCGCTGACTTCTCATGCGCATACGAGTTCGCGTCCTTCCTCTCATCGAACGGAATCCCGTGCACGGCGGTCACATCAACATCGGCATGCCATCCGACAGCTATATTCCATAATACAAAATCATCGACGCATGAAAAATGCCTTGGCACTTATGACCATAATGACAGGAAACAGAGTTTCGGCTTCGAGACTTTCGACACAAGTGGAAGCCTGACATACTCCGGACATTTCACACCGCAGGATTCACTCACAACCATCACCACGACTCTCTCTCCGCGTCTTTCCGAAATCATCAGGGAAACCCTTCGCGTCAGCAACAACCTCTACGCAGAGACTCTACTGCGAGCCCTTAGGCCCGGTGGAAGCACGGATGACGCCCTGAAGTCAGAAATGAGCATCATCGAAAACATGGGAGTGAGCACATCGCGCATACGGATTGAGGACGGTAGCGGCCTCTCCAGAAAAAACAGCGTCAGTCCCGGGTTTCTCGTCAGCTTCCTCACCGCCATGTCACGTCAGAGTTGTTTCGGCACCTATCTCCGCACCTTCAACAATCCCGGTCCTGACGAGCATATCTTCAGCACCTCTGCTCTCGGAATCCGCCGTCGCATACGTCTGAAAAGCGGTTCGATGGGAGGAGTGCTCTGCTACTGCGGCTACATCCTCCCGCAATCCAATGCCATATCTCCAGCAGGGACATCAAAGGAGACCTCAACCGGCGAAACCATAGCGTTCTCAATCATGATAAACGACAGCATCCAGTCCACGACACGCCTGCGCAACTACATAGAGTCCGTCCTCTCCGAATATATCAAATAATTGCCTCTGCAGCTGATGCTATGCAACACACAGAACCAGAGGGGATGAATAAAAAGATGGAGTGCAAGGCACTCGGTGAAGATAAAACCGCAGCAACCTGATGGTTGTGAGGATTTTATCAAGACGAGTAACGCAGCAATCCGCTTTTTATTCATTCCCTCTGAATAGGTTGCGGCAAAGTTCTGGTATATCCCCCACCCGCACCACTTCAATGCCTTCGACCTTGAAGTCAAGGGTAGAGAATGATGAAATGAAAATCTTGCGGTACTGAAGGCGTGCGGCTTCGGCTATGCGCCTTTCAACCTGCGCGACAGGGCGGATTTCACCGCTGAGTCCTACTTCAGCGGCAAAGCAGACGTCTGACGGAATCGGAAAGTCGATGTTGGAGGAGAGCACGGCGCTGACTATGGCGAGGTCACAGGCTGTTTCGGTAATCTTCAGCCCGCCGGCCATGTTGAGGAAGACGTCCTTAATGCTGAGCTTGAATCCCGCACGTTTTTCCAAGACAGCGAGCAGCATGTTGAGACGGCGCGTGTCGAAACCGGTGGCCGAGCGCTGCGGAGTGCCGTAGGCTGCTGTGCTGACAAGAGCCTGAACTTCAATGAGAAACGGACGGGTACCATCGAGAATGGCCCCGACAGCAATGCCGCTCAGATTGTCGGCGTGCATCGGTATCAGCAGTTCAGACGGGTTGGGAACCTCGACAAGCCCGGTGCCTGTCATTTTGAATACGGCAATCTCGGAAGTGGAGCCGAAACGGTTCTTGATGCTGCGAAGAAGCCTGTATGCCCCCCTGTTGTCCCCCTCGAACTGCAGCACGACGTCGACTATATGCTCAAGAATCTTCGGTCCAGCAATGCTTCCCTCCTTGGTGATGTGACCGATGAGAATGACAGGAACTCCAGTCTCCTTGGCGAAACGCAGAAGCATCGCTGCTGTTTCCTTAATCTGCGAGACGGAACCCGGCGATGACTCAACAGCCTGCGAATACATAGTCTGCACCGAATCGACGACCATAAGGTCCGGCATCAGAGCACGCGCCTCCGTAATCACATTCTCCATCAGTGTCTCACTATAAATCAGACAGTTGGAGAAATCAGAGGCTCCTGCACCCATGCCAGCCGCAAGCCGTTCGGCACGAAGTTTCACCTGCTTCGCTGACTCCTCGCCCGTGACATAGAGCGTCCTTAGATTCGGGCAGTTTAGAGGAATCTGAAGCGAAAGTGTCGATTTCCCGATGCCGGGCTCACCGCCTACCAATACAAGCGACCCCTCAACCATTCCCCCACCGAGTATGCGGTCAAGTTCCGCGTTGTTCAGCGATACGCGAGCCTCCCCGCCAGTCTCCACGGCCGAAAGGGGTTGTGGTCTCGACACCGATCCCACGGAGTTCACGCCCGTTGTGCCGACAGGTTTCTTTCCTGTAGCCACAGTCTCCTCGACCATGGTATTCCATTCCCCACACGCAGGGCAACGTCCCATCCACTTCGGGCTCTCATTTCCGCACGAGGTGCAGAACCATGCCGTCTTTATCTTTGTCGCCATATCTTTATGAAAAAAGGTGTTTCGCACTTAGAAACCTTCAAAAAATAACCTGCATCATCTTTCTCATTCTTTTCGGTCTATCTTTATTTTCTCATCAGTCGTGTACCTCCAGTACACTCCTTCTTCCAAAAGAAATCTATACTCGAAAATAATTGACAAATCTGAAGCAGTTTATTTTTTTCATGTTTCTTACGAAACTTGAATTACAAAAAAAAGATATTGTTCCCACTTTAGAGACAATATCTTTGAAGCGTCCAATGACGCTTTTGCAGCTGGAGTAATAATTACTCAGCAACGACTGTGCTGTCGCAAGCAGTGCAGGTTGAATCTGCTGCAGCGCAGCAAGAGTCGCAGCACTCTGTTTTTGCTTCCTCTGTAGCCTCAGCCTTCTTCTGTTCATTATTGCAGGCGCAAGACACGGTAGCGAGCATAAGAGCTACAACTGCCAAAGACATAAATACCTTTTTCATAATACTGAAAAATGATTTAATTAAACAATACCACCCGTAGAAACAGCTGTAAAATTACCGCTTTTCTAACAAGCCGCGAAAGTACGCATTTTTTGTGAAACAACAAATATTTTTCACAAAAAAATTATACTTTTTGCTCCCAAACACTGACACTATGGCCATTCGGACGCAAGTTTACCGGCATCACAGCTTCAACGTCGGCTGCTCACGGTCAAGTTTGAACACTTCCATGTCGTGAATTTCCCCCTCGTCGATGTGGAAACGGAGAGCAGTGCGGACGATGTGAAAGCCCTGAAGACCGGCCGCCCCAGGGTTAAGCACCATCATATTGAAGTGTTTGTCATAGACGACTTTGAGAATATGTGAGTGACCGCAGACGAAGATGTCCGGCTGATAGCGCATAAGTAGGGCATAGGCATTGCGGTCATATTTGCCGGGATAGCCGCCGATGTGGGTCATCAGCACTTTCATACCCTCGCATTCCCAAAAACGATGGATGGGATAGTCGTAGCGCAGGTCATAGTTGTCACAGTTCCCGCAGACTCCGACCAGCGGCTTGAAAGCCGCAATCTCCGCCGCCGTCTCGAATCCGCCACCGAAATCCCCGGCATGCCAGATTTCATCCACCGGCGAGAGAAATTCCCTGAAAGGAGCGTCAAACACCCCGTGTGTATCCGAAATAAGTCCTATAAACATAATAATAATCTAAAACAATGAGCCGAAAAGGCGGGCGATGGGTTCCATGATCTTGCTGATGCGGGAACGGTGCTCCCATTTATCGTCGGTAATCAGTTCGCTATCCTTCAGATCTTCGAGGAAATATCCCTTGAGTTCGATGCTTGTTTCCGGGTCATAGATGTAGGCCTGCACCTCAAAGTCCGTATCGAAGCTGCGGTAGTCGAGGTTCGCCGAACCTATGGAACAGAGTTCGTCATCGATGACAAAGAATTTCGAGTGGTTGAATCCCTTTTTATAGAGATAGACCGACACTCCCGAATCGAGAAGCGTGTCAATGTTGGAATAGCCTGCCCAGGCGACCACCATGTTGTCTCCGCGCACCGGGATGAGAATCCGCACGTCCACGCCGCTCATCGCCGCAACCTTCAGTGCTGTCACAATAGGCTGATTAGGAAGGAGATACGGCGTAGAGATGTAGATGTAGCGTTTGGCGTTTCCGATGGCGGCGAAATAGGCCTGCATGATGGCAGCATGAGGAGAATCCGGTCCGGAGGTCGCAATCTGAATCGGGAGGGTCGCCTCTATGTGCGGAGCCGGGAAATATTTCATGTCGTAAAGCAGCTCACCATTGGTCACGAATGACCAGTCGTTGATGAAGACGGCATTGAGCATCGTGACTGAGCCGCCCTCAAGGCGAATCTGCGTATCGCGCCACACGCCTCGTTTAGTCCCGTGGAGGTAGCGGTCAGCGATGTTCATGCCACCAGTATAGCCGACCTCACCGTCAATCACGACAATCTTGCGGTGGTTGCGGTAGTTGAACTTGTTGGCGAAATGCGGCAGCCAGACCGGCATATAGCTGTAGGCCTCGATTCCGGCCGCACGCATGCGCTCCACATCACGGATCTTCAGAGCACGGCTGCCCACGCTGTCAAATATCACTCGAACTTCCACTCCTGCTGACACACGTTCGGAAAGTATGGCGAAGAGCTGTTCAAAGAGTTCCCCGCTCTCGATGCCGAAAATCTCGATGTGTATGAACTTGCCTGCATTCTTGAGATCCCCGAACATCATAGGGAAGCACTCGCAACCGTTGTTCAGAATCCGAAGCCGGTTCCCAAGGGTGAGCGCGGCCTCTCCATTGTTCAGCAGAAGTGTGACAAAATTGCGGTGGACAAGTTCCGAGTAGGCAGGCTTGCATATTTCCTTCAGCTGCTCCGAGCAAATTGACTTGAGGCGTCTTGACACGGTGTCGTCATCGTACCTGAACTGCCGGCTCTTGCGCCAGCTGCGGCCGAAAAGCATATATGCGACAATTCCGCCCACAGGAATGACGAGAATGACAAGTATCCATGCAAGCGTTTCCGCCGGGTCACGCCGTTCCTTGAGCAGGACATAGAAAATCGCTATGACCAACAGCACGTATATTATGCTCAAAGCTGTTCCCATACCATTCTTTAGTTACAATATCTATATATCACAGCATCAGCGAATTATACACAATCCCCACGCACAGCAAAGCGGCCGTTTCGGTGCGTAGGCGGGACGGGCCGAGGTGAACAGGGACATAGCCATGCTCTAATGCCAAGTTCAACTCGTCTGACGAGAAATCACCTTCAGGACCAATGAGGATAATGATTTCGGGAATATGAGAATCCGCTTTCAGCCCTTCGCGCACCACACCATCCTCGTATGCCTCCAGTCTGACTGATGCAAAAGACGGAAAATTCGCGCCGAGCCATTGTTCAATAACCTCTTTCATGGACTTGCGGGGATGGTCTGCATCTTCGAAGCAGCAGGCAATCAGCTTGAGCGAATCAGCGGAGCCTGAGCCTTGTAGGATAAAATCTTTAACACTGACAATTTCGGCGATTGCCGGGATTGAGCCCTTGAGCGACTGCTTGGCAGCCGAAAGAACTATCTTTTCAAGTCTCTGCGTCTTGACGATGCGGCGTTCAGAGTGCTCACCAATCACAGGAGCAATCGAATCCACCCCTATCTCAGTAGCCTTCTCTGCAAACCACTCGCAGCGGTCGATGTTCTTTGTAGGACACACGGCCATGGTCAGACGGTACGGGTGTGCGTTCCAACATTCAATGCTGGAGATAATCTCGGCCTCAACCGCCTTGGGACGATCGTTGACTATGCGGCAGCACATCAGCGTACCCTTGCCGTCTATAACGCTGAGTTCATCTCCGTCCCTATGCCTAAGAACCCGGACACAATGACCGGATTCCTCCTCATCAAGACGGACAATGCCGCCATTTATGTCACTTGAATAAAAAAGTTCCATATTGATTTTGACACTTGCCGGAGCCGCGTTATTTCCTTATTATCTCAATCGAGGCGTCAAGCCCCACCTTTATGATTGACGAGGCCTGCCCTGTCGCCCCGCCTTCGAGCGAGCGGTCAACCACATAGTCAACCCCGTCAAGCACAGGCCGGGTGATTTCCGAGAAGTTCTTCGGAGTAGGCTCACCCGAAATGTTTGCGGATGTGGACACAAGCGGACGTCCAAGAGCGGCGACAAGGTCACGACAGAAATTCATCATCGGAATGCGTATTCCCACCGTGTCATCATCTGCCACGACATTATGCGCAAGAAGATGCCTGTCCGCAGGCTGTCCGGCCTCGCCGTGGAGCGCACCCGGATAAATGATGGTCATCGGCCTGTCGTTGACCTCAATCAGTTGCACGGCCATCTCCGGAATCTCCCGGACATATCTGCAAATCATATCCACGTCAGAGGCAAGCAGCACAAGAGACTTGCTGTCAGAGCGGTGCTTCAGCGCATAAATCTTTGCCACGGCCTCAGGATTCGTTGCATCACACCCGAGTCCCCACACGGTGTCTGTAGGATAGAGTACAATTCCTCCTTTGCGAAGAACTTCAAGCGTCCTTCGCAATTCTTCCTTATAATCAGTCATTTCATTCATATCTATTTAATAATACCATTTTCGTCCATATCATTGAGCCGCGACAAGGTCTGTAACAACTGGATAGTGATCCGAGAGCTTTACCCGGTCTGTGATGTGGGACGCCGCGTGCCACTCTTGGGGAATGAAGACATAGTCTATACGGAGCATCGGCCAGAATGCGGAGTAGCTTGCGCCAAACCCACACCCTGCCTCGACGAACGTGTCCTTCAGGTCGTGGCTTATGCGATGGTAGGTGTAAGACATCGGATTGTCGTTAAAATCCCCGCACACGAGCGCCTCAATAGGGCTCTCCTCAATATGCGCGAGCACATCATTGACCTGCTTGGGACGGCGGATGATGGACCTGCGGTATTTGTTCTCCGTTTTCTGCAGGATCTCGCGATCACCGGTCACGGAGTTCCAGATGTTCGACATCGATATGGCATAACTCTCGAAGTGGCAGTTATATATCCTAAACTTACGTCCACATGAGGTATAGTCCGAATACAAGGCGAGATTGCTGCTATCCTCGAAGAGTACCTTTCCCTTCCCCACTGCAGGAAGGCGGCTGAGGGTCATATTCCCGCAGTAGGTGCCGCGTCCCTTAAGCAGATAGTATTCAATATGGTAGCCTGGCATACGTGAACTGACAAAGGACTTGAGCTGCGATGGGTTTTCGGTGACATATTCCTGAAGGCAGATGATGTCGGCATTCTGACGGCGCAGGTAGGCAAAGATGGAGTCGGCGCATGCCTCGCGGGATGCATAGCGGTCTTTGCGGTAGGAAAACCGGTCGACATTCCAAGTCAGAAGCCTTACGGAAGCTGAAGGGCTGGCGGAAACCTCATTTTGTCCAGCGGCCTCGGAATTGCCGAAGCGGATGTAGCGGCCGGCAAAAAGCAGAGACGGGAGAACGGCGAGCAGTGGAATTATGAGAAGACGCGAACGCCGGACAGCCGCCCAGATCAGCAGGACAATGTTCAGAATCGCTATCGGGAAGAAGAGCAGACCGAAAATGGAGAAAAACCAGACCTTAGCGGGATTGGCTACCGTGGAAATGTAGGAGAGCATGAGCAACCCGGCCGCAACAAGCATCAGCACTCCTGCCGAAATGCCCACGAATAGGTTCCTTTGTCGTCTATTGCCCTTCTTTTTCATGATTTTCCCACGGTTTCCTATGGTTCAGTTGTCATAATAGGTGTACATCTTGTTGTCCTTCTTCCACCAGAGGATGAGTATCAGGCCGAAGAGCATGCCTCCAAGATGAGCGAAGTGTGCGATGCCGCCTCCGACACCAGTGACTCCGGTCAAGAGTTCAATAACGGCAAAAATAAGAACGAACCATTTGGCTTTCAGCGTTATCGGAGGGAAGAGAAGAGTCATCCTCGAATCCGGGAAAAGCATCGCGTAACCAAGAAGCAGACCGTAAATTGCGCCTGATGCGCCAACGGTCGGGGTCATACAGAGAGTCTGAATGGAGCGGTTCGCAGCAATGGCGTCGGCTGCGGCCCCGGTGTTCACGATGTGCTCCCAATGCAGACACTGTATCCATTCAACACCTGTGTGCAGGGCCGCCGCCCCGAGACCAGTCACGAAATAGAACAGGAGGTATTTCTTCGGTCCCCAGACCCTTTCGAGCACGCTGCCGAACATGTAGAGGGTGAACATGTTGAAAAACACGTGCCAGAAGCCTCCGTGCATGAACATGTGCGTGACAAACTGCCACCAGTGGAAATACGGAGACTTCGGATAGAAAAGGGCGAACTTCTCGTACATGAAGTCATGACTAAGATCCGAAATTATCCAGATCAGGAAGTTAATGATAATTATGTTTCTTGTCACCGGAGGGATAGCGCTGAGGAATCCCCTTCCGCTGTTGTTTTCGAATCTGAACTGCATTCTGTCTTTTGTTTATGCCGGGAGGCTCTCCATGTCCGCAAACTGAGAGCGCAGCCGGTTCGATTAAAACTTTCTGTCAAGCTCGTCCGCAGGAATTATCACCATAGTTTTCCTGCCCGCCGCCGTGAACTCCGGGTTGGTGCTGGCCATCAGGGCATCGACAAGGCGCTGTGCCTCGTCCGCGTTCCTCACCCCATCGTAGCCGGAAGCCCCGAGCACCGCAAGCTTGCCCGCCATGTCCGAGCGCACAAGTTCGGAAATGATCGAGTGGTTGTCCTGAAGCAGAAGAAGCAAATCCCCTACCATAGTTTCCACACGTCCCTCCTCCGAGGAATATCCTGCCGGAATGGCGTTCACGACCACGGAATCTGACCCGAACGGGGCGATGTCGAAGCCAAAGCCCTTCAACACCTCCGAGTTCGTCTCAACAACCGGCACATTCTCAACACCTATGTGCACTGACACCGGAAATAGAAGGGTCTGCGAAAAATGGTCCGCATCTTCATCGCGACGGCCGCTGATAAAACGGTCGTAGAGAATCCTCTCCATGGCGCGTCGGGCATTCACGACAAGCAGCCCCGACTTCGAGTTGGTGACTATGTATTTGTCTTGAACGGTTATGAAACTGCGGGTTATGCCGAAATGGTCCTCGAAGAGCTTGCCATAGTCGTCGCGTCTGTCAACGTATGAGGCGGTGTCGTAACCATTCACGCGTCCGGCACCACTCCCCTGCTCGGGATGTGAACCGGTGAAAATGTCAGGCTGGTTCTGGAAACCGTCGTTTTCGAAAGGGTTGTAGCCGCTCTCCGGCATTGCAGGCTCGGAGACCGGACGGTATTCGTCAAAATTGCGCCCGACGGCAGGAAGCTCAGGAACAGAGCCGAGTTCAAAGTCTATGGACGCTGTTCCAAACGAGTTCTTGCCGAGAGTCTCCCGCACGCAGGCATAAAGGGTCTGGAACACGAGCGAGTCGTCCTCGAACTTGATTTCAGCCTTCTGCGGATGGACATTGACATCGACTTCGTGAGGATTCACTTCAAGGTAGATGAAATAGGTCGGCGTCGTCCCCTCGGCAATCATTCCCTCATATCCTTTCATCACAGCCTTGTGGAGATAGGGACTGCGGAAATATCTTCCGTTGACAAAGAACAGCTGGTTACCCAACCCCTTACGGGCCTTGTCCGGCCGCCCGATGAACCCGGAAACGCGCATTATGGAGGTCTCGGCGCTGATGTCGGTAATTTCCGAGGCGACTCCTGCGCCTACAATGTCCTGTATCCTGAACTTCAGAGAACTGGCAGGCTTCAGGACATAAATTTCGCGGTTGTTGTGGATGAGCGTGAAACTGATGTCAGGGCGGGTGTAGGCCACATGCTGAAATTCGGAAACTATGTGCTTGAGTTCTACGCTCTCGGATTTGAGGAACTTGCGTCGCGCCGGAACATTGTAGAAGAGGTTGCGCACGGAGAAGTTAGAGCCTACAGGGGTGACCGTCTCAATCGTTGAGAGATGTTGGGAATCAGCGAAGTCTACCTGACAGCCGATTTCATCCCCGGCACGTCTGGTCTTGAGCGTAACTTCTGCCACGGCGGCGATTGACGCCAAAGCCTCCCCACGGAATCCGAAGGTGTGTATGTCCATCAAATCCTCAGCCGAGGAAATCTTGGAGGTCGCATGACGCTCGAACGCAAGTACCGCTTGATCCGGAGACATTCCGCACCCGTTATCGATGACCTGAATCAGGGTGCGCCCCGCGTCCTTTATGATGACGCTGACTTGGGTCGCTCCGGCATCGACGGAGTTCTCCATGAGTTCCTTCACAACGGACGCCGGCCGCTGGACGACCTCGCCCGCGGCAATCATATTCGCTATATTACTCGGCAGTATTCTTATATCCATATCACGCGAACAACAACGAATAGTATTTGGCAATCAGATAGATAACTACAAAAGCAAGGATGAGTGTAACCATCCCTATGATTCGCTGAGCCTTACTCGAACCGCGCGTCTTCGAATAATTCCCGTTCCTAAGACTTCCCTTTATATAAGCCCCGGGAACATAGTTTTTCTCCCGCGACCCGTCAACCGCCCCGAATTTCTGCTTTAAGGCGTCCTTCTCTTCGTCATAGTAGCGCGGTCTATAATTAAAGACCCGGTGCTCCTGAGTTCCGAAGAATCCGAAATTGAATATCCCCATAATCCCGTCTTTTATTGATTGATACCCCACATTCACATCGAATGAAATGACATATCCTGCAAATTTACACATTTTTCATTATTTTTGCACGCGATAGACGGGTCATTGCCGTGAAAGGACGTTAGATTACGAAACTTGAATATTGGAACATGAATATGGAAGACATACGAATAGGTCAGGGATATGACGTGCACGCGATTGCCGAGGGAATCCCGATGTGGCTCGGAGGAGTGAAAATTGACGGGCCGACAGGGTTTGTGGCACATTCAGACGGTGATGTGGCAATCCATGCGCTGTGCGATGCGATGCTCGGTGCCCTCGCCCTCGGAGACATCGGAAAACATTTTCCTGACAATTCGGACGAGTTCAAGGACATCGACAGCAAAATTCTCCTCGTCCGAGTGAACGGACTCATCAAGGACCGGGGATACAGGCTCGGAAATGCGGACATCACCATCGCCCTTCAAACTCCGAAGCTCGCCGGATACATTCTTAAAATGCGCGAGACACTCGCTGACGTCCTCGGCTGCGACACCGACCGAATCTCAGTCAAGGCCACGACAACTGAAAAGCTTGGCTTTGTAGGGCGCAAGGAAGGTTGCGAAGTTTGGGCAACAGTGTTGCTGCAGAGCGAATAAGGATATTTCGTCCGAATCAGATTTTCGTGCCGGACGAATCCGAAAAGAGGCGAAACCGACTGGTTCCGCCTCTTACTTTCTGAACAACGAAGAAGAAGACTATTTCTTCTTGTTTGCGTATCTCTGGTAGAACTTGTCCACACGTCCTGCCGTGTCGACGAGTTTCATCTTGCCGGTGTAGAACGGGTGAGATGTGTTTGAAATCTCGACCTTCACTACAGGGTATTCAACTCCTTCAATTTCAATTGTTTCGCGAGTGTTCGCGCAGGATCTTGTGATGAAGACCTGATCGTTTGACATATCCTTGAAAGCTACAAGACGGTAGGTTTCGGGATGAATTCCTTTTTTCATTTTATCTTAAATTTAATTAATTGCCACCATTCGTCATAGGTCACAAGACCATCACGCCCGATTTGGGAGCGCAAATGTACACAATATTTCCTTTTCCGCAAAAGAAAAGCCAAAGAAAATCAGTTTTCTTTGACAATTAATCGTGATTTCGTTGAGATAAGAGGAACCCCCGACTGGTTTTCTTGATTTCTATCTTACTCATAATCAACTACTTAATTTTTCAAAAAATCCGATTTTGGGGCATTTTTGTCCCGTTTTTGTCCCGGTACAAGAGGGTTTAATTCTCGGACAGACAGAACTTTACAGAGATGTAACATAAATGTTTTTGCACAAAAAAGGCGGACGCGTCCCTAAAACCCCGGGGATTGTCCGCCTTGTTTTGAGCCGTCGTTAGATTGTTTATATGGACATTTGAGCGAAGAGGCTCTCCATTTCGGAGATGGACTTCGGCTTGTAGTAGGGCTTCATGGTTATCTCTGTTGTTGCGACTTTCTGGGTCCTCGAAACAGCTGCGTACATCTGTTTCAAGTCATCGGACATGTTGATGACGGAAACAGACACGCCGCCTGACGATGCCTTCCTAACCTCATTGTAGAACTCATCCATAAAACTCCTCGTGGTGAACTGGACGCCATCAAAATCGAGCGAAACCCTGGAATCGCCGCAAGCCGATGCTGCCGAAAGAATGTCATGGGCTGAAATCCTGTTCAGTATGTCCCGACCCACAAGGTCACGTATGTTTATCGTTGTCATATTATTCAATGATTTAAAAGTAGTTAAATGTAAACATATTTTCTTTGTATTTTTGCATAAAACCATTAACATTTTGGCTATGGAAACAGGTAAAAAAACGGCTGGAAATCAGCTTCCGGAGGCTGAGGTTTTCTTCTCGGATGTGGAGTTCCGGAAGGCGGTGGACGTGGCGGTCATCAGAAGAGCTTACGAGGACGCCAACAAGAAAGTGAGCTCACAGTATGAAAGCAACAACCGCCTCAAGAGGATGAGCGGAACTTTGCTCGGATGGATTGTCGCGGCACTGATCTCCCTTGCGGGCGCAATTGTCGCCCTCTATCCCGGAGGATGGTCGGTCGCACTCATCATGGCAGTCTATGCTTTCGCGGCTCTCTTCGTGCCGGCGGGAATTCTTGTCTTTCGGCTGCATTACGGAAACATCTTCCATATTCCAGGGCACGCACCGAGGTACTCTCTGAGCCGGCCGATGTGCGAATACATGAAATTGTTGAAACCTGAGCTTCAAGAGAAGATGTTTCTGATTCAGATGCTCCAGAACAGGCAGACGGACATCGATGCCAATGACGCAGCGCACTTAAGGCACGTCAAAGCCTATCGAGCTGCCGTTATCTCCATTTTCTCAATCATAATAGTGGGTGCCGTTCTCTTCACCTGCCTTGTCATAGCGTTGTAGGCAACGGTTCGCCTTTTTCCTGTATGTCACCGGGTCTTGCGGTGTCTGAAGGAATCGGAGGTGTCGGGATTTCATAATTTTCGGCCATAACGTTACTTTTTTAGAGTTTATCATTTACTTGCGAGGATGTCTAATAGTTGTTTTATTTGGGCGTCCTTCTCCTTTATTTGGGCGTCCTTCTCCTTTATACGTTCATCGAGGAGTTCGATTTGGGCTTTGAGAACATCGGGAGAGTCGGAATAGTAGTGGCGGTTGTCGATGAGGGAATTGACTACGACACCGGAATTGTCTCCGGAAACATTTACATTGTTTTTCAACATATTGCCCTCTCCTGACAATAGCCAAGACTTATTTAATTCCGGAAATACAGATAAAATCTTATTCGCCATACTCGAAGAAATAGATTTTGTCTTCCCTTTTTGAATATCATAGATTGCCTGAGGTCGTTCAAGACCTATTTTCTCGGCAAACTGTTTTGCGTTTAATTCGCTATAATTCAGTAGTTTATTTATTATTTCTTCCATAATCGATAATAAATACAGAAAAAATTTGTAATAAAATGTTGTAAATACAGATTATATCTGTATATTTGCAGTCGAAATGTTAATTAACTAACTAATAAATTAACTAATTAACTAATAAACCCCGTAAAGATAAGTAAAATTCTTAATACTCACAATGTTATGTGGATGGATAAAGACCAAAATGGACGGATGACAATAATGGACATCAGGATAGATGAAGCGATGTTACTTAAGGACGCCGCAGGGTTGCTCCTCGACCGCATTGAAGAGCGATGGAATGCAATGACTCCCGAAGCACAGTCGCTCAGTTGGACTAAGATTCAGCACGAAAGGGAAGTCGAAACGCTCAAGCGACTCAATCAGGCTATCAACCTTTACTTCCCGATGATCAGGAAAATGCCGGAGACAGTGGGTGATGTGGGAGACAGATAGACTATGCGCCGCGAGTTCCGACATTCCGAGAATAGTTTAGGGTCGGTGAGATGCCGGAGCGCGGCGCTTTTATTCAAAGACATCTTATAATCAATCTTAAATACAATGAATTATGAAAACTGAAGACATCTTGAAAATTCTTGAGGAGTGGTCGAACGAGACCAAGGGCGCAATCGTCTTTTCGCTGGCGGTGCCGGTGAAGAAACACGGAAAAATGGTTCTTGATGGTGGCGTCGGAGGTTTCGGTGAGTTTGAGGTTCAGAAGAACTGCGTCGCTGCGTTCGACTCTCCGGAAATGAGGAAATGCTTTGCAAATCTCTGAATATCTTAATAAACCGCAAGCAAGACGCCGCAGTGATGCGCCAGCGGCCGTAGACATGACACTCCGGAAAGACGGAGTGACACCCCGGAAAGACGGGGAATTGGGGATGCAGACCGCGCGGGCGGTAGAAGCGGCATAGTTCATCGGAATATGACACACAGCTCATCGGGCGATGTAGGCTTGAGTTTATAGCAGTGGTGGAAGGATATAACGCACAGTAGGCTCCAAAGCGTAGGATGTGCGGAAAGCCCACGACACCATCAGCCTCGCGACTCAAGATTTCGCAACCGGCCAATGCCGGAAGTACGTGAAGCGGGCGAAAGCCCGAACCGTCAAATCTGGTACGATGAGTGAGTCGGGAATCTGGTACGACGAACGAGCCTATACCTGAGCAGAGGGTTCGACTCCCTCCATCCCCACAAAATCAAAATTGTTTCAATATGGCAAAGACAAATTGTAGAGCAAGAATTCTGGCACTTGAGCCGGGCGAGGACACCACCCTTCGAGGGTGCAAAGTTTCCGTTGTCAGAGTGACCGTGTCGGTCATCTCAAGGGATTTCAACAGGATTTACACGGTTTCGGCTCCCAAGGGTGCCCCTATCGTTGTTTCCCGCGTAAGGTAGCCGTGCGATGGGACTGAACATTTCAAAGGAAAGCACATTGAGGCTTTCGACGATTACGGGTGCTGTCCTCGCGGATGCGGGGTTAATACTCATTATGCTTGACAAGACACTCACAGGCGTTTTGTCTCTATTCCTGGCAGCTCTTTTCATAGGGCTCGCCGCTGCAATACTGAGAAAGTGATGGCTGCGGAAAGATGGTGGTGCGATGATGCCCACACGACATTCATAAGATGCACAACTCCCAGGGCAGTGTGCGTTAATCCGCAATCAGAGTTCGCCGACAAGATGGAGAGGGAACTCCGCCCGGTGACGATGGAAGAATACTACAAATATGAACTTTATTTAGATTAATGAACTATGGATAATTTTTCAATCAAACTCGATTTTATGAAGTTCAGGGGCGCGAAGCTCGTCACAGCCCAAGGACGCAAAGGCGTTTTCATCCCGGTTGATGAGAATCAGGCAATCTATGTCGGCAGCAAGGGTGTCTATCTCAACCTTTCTGCCATCGAGCTTTCGCAGGAAAGCAAGTACGGCGACACGCACCTCGTGAAGGGCAACATCGACAAGAAGACTTTTGACGCGATGACGGAGGATGAACGCCGTTCCCAGCCGATTCTCGGCAATATGCGTCCGCTCAGAGCGCCCGAAATGGCTGCCCAAGCAGTGCAGTTCGACGACGACCTTCCAGAATGATTAAAGCCGCCCGGAATGCGGACGGCTTTGGTAACAAAAAGGAAAGGAGTTTAATGAATTGGAATGTTAATATCTGCGATTTTCTTGCTGATGTCCTTGAGGGCATAGGCAAGAACGTCAAGTTCTTCGGAGGTGAAACGGGCGGGCTTGCCGTTTACGGTGGCTCCGTTCAGTCGCTGGGAGAACCAGCTGCGGGACTTGTGGAAATAGTTCTCGGCGATGAAGGAAAGGTTGAGCGCCGGAATCACCGGCTCGATAGCTTCCTTAACGCGAAACTCTCTGGACTCCGCAATAGCGTTCTCCGCGCCTTCCAAGAAGGCCTGCCGAAACTCTTCAGGGGATTGTTCGGAAAGCTCGCGAATCTGCGCATCGATTTCGGCTTTCCTCTTCTCGTCGGCGGTCGCAATGTACTCGCTTCTGAGTTCGTTGAATCTTTCTTTTACAGTCATATATATCGGTCTTTTAAGTCCTCCCCTTGCGGGGAGGCTCTAAAGGTTAATCTTTCAGTTTCTCAAGCTCTTTCATCAGTTCCTCTATCGTTTTGTCGAGTCCGTGGAGTCTTGGTTTCAGAGCTTTGTAGTAGCTCAGGAAGAACTCGATGTCCTTGTAAAGTTCTTTCCTTTTCTTCTTTTTATCCATTCATTGTTTACACCTCCTTTCCTTTTTGTTAATACAAAGGTAGGAATAATAAATTAAATAAACAATAGTTTATTAAAAATAATTTCAATTATTATGTATCATATCCAATCATATTACTGCCAGTCAGATTTGAGAAAAATTGAGCGGTATGCTTCGGACTCGATTCGCGTTCTTGAAAACAAAGTCATCAAGGAAGAAGACATAGAATCCGTGCGAAACTGGCTTTTGCGGCTTCGCGAACGGCTTGAAATGGAGCACCCTCGTTGTGGTCACGTCGATGTCGTGGTTCAGAAGCAGGAAGTGCTGAACAGGTTAGACATTTGCTTCGGCCGCCTATGCTACTACGGGAAAAAGTGTGAGTTCTTAGACCGGGAGGACCTTCCAGAATGATTAAAGCCGCCCGGAATGCGGACGGCTTTCAAGGACGAGGAAAATGATGTTAATGCTTTAATTGGAAATAGTGCTCGATGGCTTCGTTGATGAAGCTGTTCTTGTTGCCCTCGTAGGAGGAAAGAATGGCATCGACGGCGGGGTTTGAGCGGAACGTGTAGTTCTTTCCGTGTTCTACAGGTTTTCGCCCGGCTCCCTTTCTTGCACCGCCCCAATTCTTTGAATCGGAGGATGAGGATGAATTTTGGTTGTCCATATAATTTTGTAATTTTGCAGAGCCCACCAAAGGGGAGGCTGATTTCTCAGCCTCCGGCGGAATTAGATTGCGATTTCTATCGTGAATCTAAACTTCCAAATTTTGAATGTGATTTTGAGGCTCATCTTTCAAAAAATTTGGTGGGTTTTTTCCTTACTCCCTTTCAAGCGTTTCAGGATTCCTCTTTCGCAGTGTCACTTCTTCTGAACTGCATTACAAAGATACGTATTATACTTGATTTATCCAAATATATTTCAAGATATTTTGCAATTATTTTCAAGATTTTTCGTTGATTTTCAATTACATATTATGATATACGGATATTTAAGGGTGTCTTCTGACGCCCAGGATGTAAATTCACAGAAACAGGGAGTGGACGGGTTCGCACAGGCTAAAGGGTGGGAAATCGAGAAATATATTTCAGACGAGGGCATAAGCGGTGGAACGGACCCCGACAAAAGAAAGCTCGGACCGATGCTGAAGAAACTCCAGAAAGGCGACATTGTTATATGCAGCGAGATTTCACGACTCGGCCGTGACCTTTATATGGTGATGGACGTTCTGCATTTCTGTATGACAAAGGAGGTTGTCATCTATACTGTGAAAGACAGGTTTGTACTGGGCGATGACATTCAGAGCAAGGTTTTGGCATTTGCGTTTGGACTTTCGGCTGAAATCGAGCGTCAGATGATTAAACAAAGGACGCTGGAAGGATTGAGACTCAGAAAAAAGATGGGCGTACTAATGGGAAGGCCTCCGCGCAAGAAGACGACTTATGATTATGCTCCGTTGGCAAAATACAAGGAGTTGATTATCGACCATTATAAAAATGGTGTTTCGGGGAATGAAATCGCGAGATTGATAAAGATTGACAGGAACACTCTTCATCGGGCGCTTGTACGTTGGGATGTATGGGAACCCAGAACTAAAAATGGCGCCGGGCCCCAAAGTTTGGAGGAAGCCAAAGCTAATATGACAAGGGCAGAAACTGCGCAACGCGTTAGAGCTCGCGAGCGATTAGGAATAAAACAGCCCACCAACAATATTGATGTCAAGAAGTTACAATCGTACATTTTAGCTGATATGACTATCCCGGAAATAGCAGAGAAATTTCCATTGAACTCCTATGATGAGGTCTATGCCGCGATTGATTGCAACGATGACCTCAATCTTCTTTATCGTGCTCATGCTCAAAAGAAATTGCTGAAGAAGAGATGGTGACAGGTTATAAACTTACTGAAAAGAACGAGGCGAGCCGCGAATTCGGTCGATTGTTCGGATTACCACTCGGTGACTTTTATGACCCTATAGTTTCAATCTGGACATTGAAAGTGTGCATCGATATAGTCAAACTCGACGAACGTATGCATCAAGAATGGAGCGATTATGAAGAAAAAGGGCAGTCCCTGTTCGATTGCATACTGGAACATTACGGGGAGGATGCCGCCATTTTAATTGGAAAATTACTTTGAAACAATATACATAATGATACGCAAGGAACAGATTTTTGAGGCGACGGAGGGCGGAAAGGCTGTCATCGCGGGATATTATCCTCAGAGCGCTTCGTGCTTTTCGGGGCGCGGGCGCAACTTCAGGATTCGGGAGGACGACAAGAGCCCTTCCTGCACCGTGTTCCGGAAAGAGGGCGTCTGGTTCATCCAGGATAAGGGAGGAAACGACACCAAAGCCTACACGGCCATTCAGCTCGTAATGAGGGAAGAGGGGCTGGACTATCCGGCGGCGATAAACTGGATTGCTCGGAAATACGCTCCGCATCTTATCGAGGGAGACGCGACCGTCTCCGAGGTGAAGCCAATGCCGGATATGAAGAAGGTCAGGGGGCAGGAGAAAATGTCTGTAAACCTTAGGAAAAGCGGCAAATTCACCGACAGGGAGCTTTATCTTCTCGGCTATAAAATCACGCCCGAAATCTGCGCCGACCTCTGCCTGAAACCTGTGGATTCCTACATCACGGCAAAGAACGCCAAGGGGGAAAGCTGGCTCATTTCCTCGACGGACAATTACCCAATTTATTATTACGACTATGGCAAATGGGGCAAACTCTATCAGCCGCTCGGAGACATCCGCTTTATGTATGTGGGAGACAAACCGGAGGAGTTCTTCTTCGGAGAAAAGGATTTCATAAAGGCATACGCCGACGCAAAGAACGGAGTCTATCACGGAATCGTCGAGGCGGAACCGGTTGACGGAGAGGAATTGGGCCCCGCCGTCGATATGACCTGGAAAGAACTCATCATCTGCTCCGGACCCTCCGACGCCCTGAACGTCCATTCGGCAGGGTATCACGTATGCTGGCTAAACTCCGAGACCGCGGAGCTTACGGAGTATGAGTTCTCTCTGCTTCAGAAGATTGCCAAAAAGATATACATCCTCTACGACATCGACGACACGGGTATTGCGAATATGTACCGCATTGCGCTGCGCTACCTCGACATCAACATCATCCGCCTCCCGGAGGAACTCAAACGCTTCAAAGACCGTAAAGGAAAGCCTTGCAAGGACGCGAAGGATTTTTTCGTGCATTTCCGCAGACCGGAGAACCAGAACCCCGTCTCTCTTTTCAAAGAGCTGGTGAAACTCTCCGGTGGGCTGAAGTTCTGGCAGGAGAAGAAGACCAAGACGGGAGGATTCGGCGGATACGACATAAACAACGAACAGCTGTATTCCTTTCTCGAAGCTTCGGGATATTTCCGCATCGCGACCAATCCTGACTGTACGGACTTCGCCTTTTGTCAGGTGAAGGATAATGTGGTGACAATTATCGGCGACGACAGCATTTCAGCACACTGTTCGGCCTATCTACTGGAGTATCTCCGCACCCACGCGAACTATTACAACCAGACACTCGCAAACACCATCCACCGTTCTCCGCAAATCAGCCGGAGTTCGCTGGAGAAACTCTCGGTGATCGTGCCGGACTTCAACGCATTCGACGAGCATTCCGACACATTCTTCTTCAACAACGGACCGGTGAAGGTCACGGCCACGGGTGCGAAACTCATGAAGCCGTCGGATTGTCCGTACAATGTCTATCGCAGCAAAATCATCGAGAGAGACTTCCGGGCGGAGCAGCCCTTCTTCGACATCGAGTATTCCGAGGAATATGCCACTCTGCTGAACCGTCTTTCCATCCTCTCCCCCGACACCCCCGACTATGTTCAAACCAAAAAGCAAGTTGACGCTCTGGATGAGCTTAAGAAGTATCGGCTGAAGATTTTCCGCAACGACAACACATTTATGCGCTTTGTCTATAACACAGGGCGCAACTATTGGCGAAAGGAGGAACTGGGCATCAGTCTGACACCGGAAGAGCAGGCGGAAACGGAGCTGCACTTCATCTCGAAGGTTATGGCACTTGGCTACATTATGAGCAAACACAAGGTTGCCGGCCAGCCCTACGCCATCTATGCTATGGAGACGGAGCAGTCTGAGGAAGGCACCCACCTGGGAGGTACGGGAAAGTCTCTGTTTATGACAAGTACGGAGCAGCTTCGCAAGCAGCTGTTCATCAACGGCCAGGAAATCAACCCGTCAAAGACGGACTTTATGCTTGCCGGAGTGCGCAGCGGAATCACAGACACGGTCTATTTCGACGACTTGAACGACAGCATCGACCTGCACCGCTTTATGCCTATGATTACAGGAAAGATGGTGGTGAACCCGAAGAATAAGGATGCTTTCATACTGGAATTCAAGGACAGCCCCAAAGTGGCTTTCACTTCCAACCACGCAATCAAGAAGTTCGATGCATCGCTCCGCCGTCGTACCTGGTTCACAGCGTTCACGGACTACTACCACTCCGACGATCCGATGCGTGGCCTGAAGGAGCGCTCTCCATACACGGAGTTTCACAAGAACCTCATCCAGGACTACTCCCCGGATGAGATGAACGGATTCTACAACTTTATGTTCAACTGTATCTCTGTCTGGCACAAGCTCCGCGTAAGGATTCAGCCGCCGATGAAGCAAATCGAGCAGCGCAACCTCCAGAGAGCCATCACCGACGAATTCATCTGGTGGGCTGAAGACTGGTTCACGGAGGAACGCCTCGATGTGATTGTGAATAAGGACGAGGCATTTGACGCCTACAAGTCTACTCTGAACAGGAAGATTCAAGACAGCATCAAGATGCAGACGTTCAAGAAAAAACTCATAATGTACTGTGCTTATAAGGGCTGGGTGTTCAATCCGCCTGAGCTTCTTCTTTCCGAGACCGAGAGGCAGCGCAACGACATCCGCCGCAAAGCCGACGGCAAAGACCTCTATTTCTTCTACATCGATACGAGAAAGGATAATGAGGAGAAGCTTGACGCGGCGTCAATTATCGACGCTCCGCCTGAGTGCGAGACTTTGGGGCCGGGGGTAATCGGGACATCGGCGGAAGTCGGGCAACCTGACAGGGAGCAGCCGCCATTTATATAACAGCCATCGATGCTCTTGTGCAAAAACAGTTCACAAGCGCGTCAAAAAAAGCACTTTGATAGGGGGTTCGCCTTTCGCGGACCCTTCTTTTTGGAGGAGGAGAATTTTTGCTGACGAGTTCAAGGTATATATTTCTTTGACCTTTTGACGCCTTAAGAGTAAAAAAGAGTATAAGTAAATGAAAATAAGAGAGTTAAGCGGCGTCAACTTGCGGCGTCAACTTGGGTCAAAATGGTTTTTGCTGACGCCGATTTCGGGACATTTCGGGGGTATGTGCAGGAGTATGAAAACAAAGTTGACGCGCTTGAATATCAGCGATTTAGACCATTTTGGCGCTTTTTGGCGTCAACTTGATAAAAAACAAAGTTGACGCCAAGACCTCCACTGAATATCAGAGAGTTACAAGGATTTTGCGTCACGGCGTCAAAGCGTCAGAAAATTTGCGACCTCAAAACTCTCAGAAATTTTTGAAGAGAAAAAACACCTGTTTTTCGACATAATTATGACTGAAAAAAGCACACAATCCAAGACAAAAACGGCCGTTCCGGAGAGATTGGAGTTCAATGCCGATGTTTACGGCCGTTCGATGCCGCTCTGGCATTACAGAGAACTCCCTCCAGGAATGGTCAAGGCGGAACAGAAAGACCTCTACCGGGGGCGCTGCGTCCTCTATAGAGTGGAACTCGGACCGGACAAAGGGGACTGGTACAGCGACTATGTCCGGGACAGCAACTACCGCATCCTCTGTCGGATGATTCGGGAGGGAAAGGATGTATGGATTAAGTAACAAAGTTGTTGTGAAAGCGGTTAAATATACTTAACTTTGTGAGTGTTAGGCGTTTGAAAGGCGGATTACTATGTTGATAAAACTCAAATTTGACACTAAACTGAGACTCGACTACCTCGGTTTCCTCTTTCCGAGGATTCCGGGAGAGGATGTCTATAAGGTCAGCACACGTGAACCCATAGGAGAACTTCTGTGCGCCCGCGTCCGGGAGTCGTGGCGTCCGGTGGCGGAACCGGCTGGTGAACTCGTCGCGACTCTCGATTTGCCGCTGAATCCTGCGACCAGGAATGTGGTGAACAAATTCATCTATTATTCACAGGCGGACACCGTGGCTCTGATGATGGCGTTTTCCGCGACATTCGACCTCGACTTTGCCGGCTACTACCGCAAGGGCGAGAGTCTCGGCTACGGACGCAAGGAGATTGTCGAGGCGTTCATCATCTCCCGCAACCTGGTGGAAGTGGATTGCAGCGACACTCTCTACAAACGGGTTTACAGGACGAGCCAGCGACAGATGAAATCTTTGACGCAGCGCCTTCTCCGCCGCTGCTACTATCTCGATGAAAGCATAAACCTTAAAGGATTGAAAGATGATACGAATAATCAACGAAGTTCTGGTGAGCCCGGCAACAAGCGGGTTCGACCTTCTGAAGATGTCAAGGCTGCCGATGATACCCGCATCCGGCACGCTGGAAAGCAAGGAGACTGTCAGCGAGAACGGACGCTCTTTGACCTATAAACTCGCGTTGCGCTGCAAGGGTCTTTCGCCCGCCGTCAGGGAGACTCTGCGTGATGGCTGCATTGCCCGCGTTGTCTGCGCGGATCAAAGCTGCTGCGCCGTAGATTATTTCCTCGGCACGGAAGACATCCCCCTGCACTTCGAGCTGGAGGATAATCTCGACTTTCTCCAACTCTCCGCCACCTACAAAACAGTTTCGCGGCTGTAAATTGAATTTCAATAATTTCGTATATTTGGAGGACAACATTCAAAGATTGAGATATGGAAGAGAAAAAGTATGGTGATATTGGCTATGTGCATAAGCTTGACCTGGATGATGTAAAGATGTTTGAAGAAATTGCCAAAACCTCGAAATCAGAGAATGAAAAGCATTTTTTCAGGATTATGGAATATCGTCAGAAGCATCATTGCTCTCCAGAGTATGACTACCTTCTCGACAGTGAGAAAAATCCGGATAAGGTTGGTTTCACTAGAGAATGGTATGATGAATATATGTTGTGGATTGATGGCGATGAAAAAATGGAGACCAATTCATTGTCTTTTTTCTTGACAATGGATTTAGGCAAGTATATTTATGAACGGACAGGCTGCCGAACTTTGCTTGAATACCTGCGTTCCATAGATTATTCACGCATTGATTATAATGCCGACACAGAATTTTTATAGAAATGGGAACAGCCAGACAATACAACCCTTCCGGAGGATTCTATAATCACGAGTATCATCAAGAAGGGGACACAATATATTACGATGGGCTTAAAGGTAAGATTGTCGTAAAGAATGAAGAGAATAAGAATGGTCTGCCGCCATATTCCGGAACATCAGATTTCTATGCCGGGAAACGCACTAGGACGGGTGAAATTATTCAGGTGAGGTTTTATAAGGACAGAAGGCAACACATTGATTTCGACTGGGGGCATGAGCATACCAACAAAACGGGAGATAGAGCACGTTTTCCGGCTGGGACTGTTCACGTTCAAATATATGAAAATGGTGTGAGAAGCGAAATTGCGCGATTTATGAACAATGACGAAATCAATAGGTTTGGCGCTCTGCTCAAGTCGTTGAATCCAGATGTCAAGTTTCGTCCGTAACGGTTTATCGGTAAAGTTTTTGCATAGTATGTGTTTATTAGTTTATTAATTAATATTTTATTGTTTATCTTTGCGAACGGAAAAACAAAAGCGATATGAACAAAAGATACTACATAACCGACTTTTTATTTTCAAAGTCATCTTTCATTATCGGTGCAGGTAGTATTTTGAGCATCGCTTCGCCATATTACACATTCAATTGTGCGGAGTCGGCAGCAGAGGCTGACAGGCTTGCGTTAGAATCGGATTTTGGTATGGTTGGTATTGATATTAGAAAAGCATCTTCTGAATATGAGAAATAATATGGAAAGAAAAGGCATAGCAAGCGGTACTTTACAGGCATCGGGAAAAAAGGTGAATGTTCGTTTGGATATAATAAGATTTGAGGATTCCGGTTGTCAGATTGTCTATTGTCCGGCTTTAGACCTTTCCGGATATGGAAAGACTAACGAAGATGCTGAAAATTCGTTCAGAACTACACTGGAAGAATTTTTCCGTTATACGATAAACAAAAATACGCTCAAGAAGGAATTACTCCGTCTGGGATGGGTGGTAAAGGACAATCCAAGGAAGAAAATGACACCTCCGGATATGTCTGTTCTGCTTTCAAACAACAGGCAGTTTCGCAGCATATTTAACAAGCGTTCATTTATCAAATCTGCTGAAACCTTTGCCCTTCCTGCCTGCTGATGGGAATCTTTCAAAACATATCGCCGGAAACATTCCGGAAGTTCCTTGAATATAAGGGACTCAAGTATCTAAGAACTAAAGGTGACCACGAGATATGGTCTAAGGCAGAGATATTGAGACCGGTTGTCTTTCAAACGGCAGTTGACCCTGTCCCTGAATTTATCTTGAAGAACAATCTTCGGGTTATGGGAAGTACACGAAAAGAACTGATAGATTTTGTCAGTCGTTCTTAACAAAATAACAACCTATATAGTGTCATAAGAGCGCCGTCCTTTTCTGGGATGGTGCTTTTGTTTTCCTTTGCCAAAAGATTTGGTAGATGGGAAAACAAGCATATATGTGCGAGGCTACACGGGACAACCGTATGGAGGAATGGTTCCGGCAACGGAGGCTTCTGAATATGCACCTGTGCGAGTCTGTAAAGTTTGCAGGGGCATTCGGTCTTCCGCTTGTCGCGGCCTTCGAGGGCAGTGTCCCGCAGCGCTTTATCGGATTCAACAGGGCTTTAACCTCACAGGATTATGATTGTGGCATTCATTTCTTCATAGATGACTATCAATTCGAACGGGTATGGAACACTCCGGAGAAATATCTGTCTCTGCTCAGGCGGTTTCGCTGCGTAATTGCCCCCGATTTCAGTTTGTACATCGATTTGCCACCGGCGTTGAATTTTTGGAATGTCTACAGAAACCGGCTACTTGCAGCGTGGTGGCAGAGTCAGGGTATCCGTGTCATTCCGAGTGCCAGCTGGGGAAATGCGGACTCCTTCATATTCTGTTTCGATGAGCTTCCGCACTCCTCAATCATTGCCGTAGGACATACGGCTGTAGGAAGAAACCAGACAGCGAAGAACGCGTCCGTTCTGGGGATGAGCGAATGTCTCAGAGTGCTGAACCCCTCGAAAGTCCTTGTCTACGGCAAGCCATTCGACTTGAATTTCAATAATTTCGTATATTTGACGGACAATATCAACAGTTTAAGACATGGGAAAACGAAAATACGGAAGCATTGACGGCATCTGGCAGATTTCTGATGAGGACAAGGCTCTGTTCGAGAAAATTGCTAAAGAGTCCGGGTCTGAAAATGAAAAACATTTCTTCAGGATCGTAGAATACAGGGAAAAGCACAATCAGTCATCCATAGGAGATATTCTTCTTGATTGCATGAAAAATCCTGACGGAATCGGCTTCATGCGCTACGAGTATGACATGTATATGCTCCTTATAGATTCCGGTGAAGGCTACGCAGAAGAGCCATTGACAGTCGAGACTATAGATTTGTTCCTAAACGAAGATTTCAGTGAATATTGGGACGGAAGAACAAATTGCCGTACTATGCTGGAATATCTCCGTTCAATAGATTATTTACGCATTGATTATAATGCCGACACAGAGTTTTTATAGAAATGGGAACAGCCAGACAATATAACCCTTCCGGAGGATTTTATGAGTACAAATAGCAAAATCAGTCACTGAGTGGCGTGAGGGGCGCTGTCCTTTTTCGGGACAGCGCTTTTGTTTTCCTTTGTAGCGTAAAAATACGGACAATGAGAAAACAGATAAACACATCACATTTGGCTGCGGAGATAATACGTGGGAAATGGCTTCTAGCTGATGCGGAGTCATATCTTCCTGCGGTGTTTGCGTTGCTTTCACGCACGCCTCTTGCCGATGTCGAGGAAATGACGCGTCCGTCATTCATGCTTTCGGACGGCTCCGAGATTGGCGATGGTGCACAGGCGACGGTCGAGAAAAAGGTGGCGGTTCTGCCGCTTCATGGTACAATGACCAAATACGAGACCTGTAGCTCCTACGGGGCTATGGCTCTTGCTTCATTCATAAGGAACTGTGCCGACCGCCAGGACATCGTCGCCATAGTCCTTGACATTGACAGCGGAGGCGGTGCGGCCAATGCTGTTCCGCCGCTCGTCGAGGCTATACGTTATGCTAAGGCAGCCCACAAACCTGTCATCGCTCACTGCGACCTCTGTTGCAGTGCCGCTCTCTGGGTGGCATCACAGTGTGATCTCATCTATCTCGACAACCCTATGTCTGAAATAGGTTCCATCGGGGTGCTGTGCACACTGTCGCTACCTCCGGAGAAAGACCCGCAGACCGGGGTGAAGGTTGTTCCGGTCTATGCACGCGAGTCCGCAGATAAGAACCTCGACTACAGAAAGGCACTCGAAGGAGACTACAGCCTCATCCAGGACAGCATGTCTCCAATTGTCTCACAGTTTCAGGAAGCGGTCAAGAGAGGACGTCCGATGCTCGATGTGGAGAAAGAGGGCGTCTTGACCGGAGCGACATTCCTCTGCGACGAGGCTCTGAAGCTCGGGTACGCCGATGCTCGCAAGACTCTCAAGGAAAGCGTAGAAGCCGCGTTCGCGCTCGCTGAAATCTAACGAAAATACTTACAAACCTCTTATACCAAGTACAATGAACAAAAAAGCACTCTCAAACTCAAAGATGGGCAAAATCGTTGCCCGTCTTCTCGGAAAACCGGAGCTCGCTGTCAAGGATGGAAAGGTTGAACTTTCCGCTGAGGAGCGCGCGAAGGTTCTTGAGAACTACGGACAGGCTTTCCTCGAGAAGCTGGAGTCCGTCACTCTCGAAGACGAAGATGCCTTCGACCTCTTCGACGCGGCCGTGGCAGCAAAGACAGCCGAGGCCACAGCAGCCCTCTCCGCTCAGGTGAAAAAGCTTCAGGGCGATGTCCTGGAACTTTCCCGTGAACCGGAACCGCAGCCACAGGCACAGACTCCGTCAAAGCCGCTTTCGGCAGGCGAAGCCACAAGGCAGTTCGTCCTGAACATGAGCGCAGCGCACAACAAGATTGTCGCACAGGCGCTCGCTTCCACAAACCCGATGGCTTTCGCAGCCCTCGACAGCAGCACACTTGACGTTGCGGATCTGAACACTGAGTTCAAGATTGTGATGCCGCCAAAGGCAAAGCTCGACCTCCTCGCAAAGAGGCTCTATATGGGCTTCAACGACTCCAAGCATATGACGCGTATCCAGTCCGATCGCGACTTCATCGCTTCTGCTGCCATCTTCACCGAAGTCTCACAGCAGTTCACTCCTAAGTGGACTCCTAAAGGCACGGCGAAATTCACTCCGATTCGCATCCCTTACCGCCGTCACAAAATCAACGTCTTGATTCGTCCGACGGACATCATCAAGTCATGGTTGCTCAACCTCTACGAGCAGGGCAAGACTCAGGCTGAGATGCCTATCACCAAGTATATCATCGAGGAGCACATCCTTCCGAAGACCCTCGACGACATCACCCTCTCGATGATTGGAAAGGGAAAGTTCAAGGAAGTCTCGCTTGCTGGGCTCACTGATGGTACGGCCGGTTCAGCAGCTAAGGATTCCATGGACGGCTACGAGACCATCCTCGTCGATGGTCTTACGGACGAAAACTGCAAAATCAACTACCTCCGCGCAGCAAAGGACTACAAGACGCTCTCTGACGAGGAGCTCTTGAAGTATGTTGACAGCTTCGTTGACAACATCTCCGGACTCTTCGCGAAGACCGCAGTCGTTTTTTGCTCAGAGCAGTTCCGCACCCGCTACAAGAGGGCAGACTTTGCCGTAAACGGCAAGTACACCGGCATCGAGAACGGTGACACCATCCGTTTCACCAACTTCCACCTTGTGGCTCTTGAATCTATGTACAACTCGCCGATTCTCTTCGCCACTCCGAAAGAGAACTTCGTCGAGCTGGTTGACTACTCCAAGGCGGAGAGCTGCATCAACCGCATCGAGGAGAGCAACTACGATGTGAAGGTGTTCGGAGAATACTCTCTGTCGGTTGGCTTCAAGATTGCCGAAGCTGTGTTCGCGGCCGTTCCGACCGGATACACTCCTTCAGAGAGCATCCTTTCCGAGGGCATAGACCTCACTGAGGACGGTCCGTGGATGAACGGGGTCAAGCCGGCAAGCCAGGACTCTGAACAGAAGGCGGCCGGAGATTCCGGACAATCCGGACAGGAAGGCGCGTAATCACTGAAAAACAATCAGGACTATGTATACAAAAGTAAGTATTCCAAAGAATGGAGACGGCGCGGGATGCCCGTCTCCAAAGTCTTCCGACATCATAATCATGGATGTCGAGGACATCGAGACCGAACCTACGAGAGCACTCGGTGACGTGACCGTGAAGGGCAACTACACTCTCAAGGAGGGAGCGAAAGCCGTATGCGTCTATGGGACGCCTAAGACCATCGCGGCATCAGAAGAGTATTCCGGCGACGCCGATGCCCGTGGCGTGAAACAGGGTGTTGAGTTCGAGCACCCTGGTAACGAGAAGGACATCAAGAACTTCGTCGAGGCCTTTATGAATAAGGGTGTCGTCATCCTCGTAAAGGAGTGCGACGGCTCAGCGGCAGGACGCGTACAGGCGTTCGGAAACAAGTGCAACCCTCTGTTCCTCACGGTTGAGAGGACCGACAGCAGCGAGGCCAACAAGCGCAAGCTTACCTGGAAACAGGACATCGCCGGCAAGTTCCTCCCGGCCGACTACGAGGGCGAGCTACCCGCATTAGCGGGCGCTGCAACCGCAGTGACCGAAACTGCCTAATCATCTGAAGAATGACAAAGAGAGCATCACAAACTATGGAAACTGAGCCTCAGAAGACAGCTGAGGCTCAGGCTTCAGACATCGAAACTGCTGCACCGGAAGCGGCAGCCGAGAAAAAGTACGATGTGGTCGTGTGTGCCTATCCTGGAACCGAGACCTTGATGACGCGCCTCTGGGACAGATTCCACAAAGGACGGCATCTCGTTGTCACTGACACCGGGGCACAGCTGCCGGAAGTTCTGGCGAAATGCCTTGCCGACAATAGGATTGCCGACCAGTTCACTCTTCTTTCCGCGAACATCATCCCGTGTACGGAAATCACGGACGAACTTCTGAAAGGAAACTATGTCTATGTGACACGGAACGGGGAAAGGCAGGCGGTCAGCCGCGTGCCGATGACTTTCGACAAAGAAAGGCTCGTTGTGTGGCTTGCGGCCGACGATTCCGAGACCGATACGGCCGAGGCGTTCTTGAAGCGGTACAATGCCGGGAAACTCCTGATGGAGGTGTCGTTCTCGTTCGGAAACTTCATCACGCCTGTACTCCGAGCCAATCCTTGCGAAAATGTGGTCATAGAGGCTTTCCTGCGAAAGTTCTTCGTGGCAGCATCGCCGGAAGGCTTCGCCGCCATTGCTGCGCTCGCTGAGAAATTCCTTCTCAAAGAGGAAATGAACGAGGGATGTTGAACGAGATTGACAGATGGATTGATTCAGGAGCCGAGGTTCAGGAAGGACTTCGGCTTTTGAGTATATATGCCCCGAACCGCCACCTCGACACCCTCGTCCGCAAAGCCCCTAAACGGTTCTCCTATCTCCTGAAGGCATCGCTCCTGCCGTTTTCGTCAAAAAGATCAATCGTCGTCAGCGCCTTGCAGCCTGCGCCGAAAGTGAAGTTCCGCGAAAGCTGGCCATTCCTCTCGGAGCCGGATTGCCCGCAGGAACTGAAAATTCTGGCGGCCGACAAAATAACGGCATGGGAGGAGTCAATGAGAGCACATGAGGAACTCTTTCTGTGCACCACTCCGGAACAATGTTACGAAACAGCGAAAAAAGTACTGGAAAATTATTCCAACAATCGGAAAATCTTCTCCGAATTTACTCATTATAAGGAACATCACTCTGTGCTCGGAGAGCATCCGATTTTCAAAGAGTCCAGACAGACGGCGGAGCTTCGCGCGATGCCGATTATGGAACTCGTCCGGAAAAAGGAGAATCTGGAGGAGGCAATCTGGAGAGCCGGCAACGAAATTAAAAAGGGAGACAAACCACATCTCCGCCCATTGAGGGAAGAGCGCATCGCGGCAAAACGCCGGATGCTCGCGGAAGTCAAACGAATGATCGACGACTATGAACAACGAAGAGAAAGACGACAGCCTTGACAGGATTGCCTACCTTGCCGCCCTCGGCTGGCCGGACAACGAAATATTCATCAGTGAGGGCATAGACGAGAAGTCCGTGCCTGAAGAGGTGCGTGAAGCCATCGAACACGGACGGCTGAAGAAACGTGCCGACATCGAGATCGCCGTTGCGCGTGCCGCAGCCAACGGGACCCCGGAAGCAGTGAAGCAATTCAATGAGGTCGTGCGTGACAAGAGCTTCAGCATTTCGAAGCTCGACCTGTTTGGCGGGCCGGAAGACCAGGGAGCGTTCGAGCGGATTCAGGACTACATCGCGGAAGGGAGCAAGGGCAATCTTTCACAGAAGGAGCAGGTGTATATAGACCTACTTACGATGATATATTCCCTCGACGGCCAGTGGGGAAAACGTCGCACGATAAAATTCTTCACCTCCAAACCATTCTCCTTCTCCTATGAACAGGCTTCCAATATGTACGCCGAATCTATAGAGATGTTTTTCGCAAACCGCAAGGTTTCCAAAGAGGCGATGCGGGCGAAGATGGCAGACCAGTACGACACCCTCTATGCCCTCGCTATGCAGAATGCCAGGACAACGAAGGATTTTGAAATTGCCGCCGGAATCCTCTCAAGCAAGGCAAAGGTGCTCAGACTCGACCAGGATGACCCGCAGCAGCTGCCTGCCGAGAACTACAGCAAGCAGTTCCGCGTGCTCTCGCTTTCTCCTGAAGTCATAGGGCTGCCGAGAGCGAACAGGGATGAGCTGGCGCGTCAGATTGACGGCATCGTGGCTCCGGAGGCGGTGAAGAGACGGCTGCGCGTTGACGCCGGCATTGATGATTTGGATATAGTAAAATTCATGGACAATGTCGCACAGGAAGAAAGTTAATCTCGAACGGACGGAAAGCGCGTCCGTGCAGTACCAGAATAAATTCGCGCAGCTCGTGGCCCTTGTGGGCGCGCGAAAGACCTACTGCGAGCTTGGGCGAGGTTCCGCAAAGACAACGGACATTCAGGTTGAAAGGCTTATCGACATAATGTTCGATATGCCGGGCGCACCCTGCTGTTGGGTTGCCGACACATTCAGCAACCTTACGGCGTATGTCCTGCCCTCCGTATTGGAGGGACTTGAGCGCAAGGGATTCAGGGAAGGCGAGCACTATGTCATAGAGAAGCAGCCGCCGGAGTTTACCGACGCTGAGACAAAGAACCTTCCGGACTGGCTCAAGCCCCATTTCTGGAAGCCATTCAACAGGCTCGTTTCCTACAAGCGCACCATCATCTTCTTCACAGGGCTGAACATCCGCTTCGGCTCGCTCGACCGCCCGTCGACTCTCGCGGGCGCGTCATACGTCTTCGTGTTCGGGGACGAGGCGAAATATTTCCGTGAAGATAAAATCGCCAACCTCCTCAAGGCTGTACGTGGCTATAGGCAGGAATATGGAAGGAGTGTGTTCTATCGAGGCGTGTGCTTTACATCCGATATGGCGGACGTCTCCCACATCGGGGAATATGACTGGATGCACAAGGAGGCGGACAATGTAGACAAGACTGCGATACTCACAGTGATAAAGGCTGGGCTCGTGTATAACGAGGCACTGCATGAATATGTGGCTGCCAAGGACAAATGGCTCAAGACAAAGTCGCCTGATGACCTCAATGACTGCCGGAACAGACTCCGCACAGCTGAACTCTGGAAGGCGCGGTGGACGGAACTTCGCAGCCGTCCTGAGGCATCGACTTTCTACATACGCGCATCGAGCTATGTGAACGCGGACATCCTTACTGAGGAATGGTTCTCCGATGCCATTGCCGCGAAGCTGCCTGACCTTAACACTGCCATCCTTTCACTCAAGCCGCGACTCGAAAGCGGCGACCGCTTCTACACCGCGCTCTCCGCACGGCACTTCTACTACGACGGCATAGATGAAGACGCATACGACCGTCTCGATATGCGCGAGGTCGAGGACTGCCGTGTGCTCCGCCATCTGAACCGCACCAAGCCATTACAGGCCGGCGTTGATTTCGGCAATATGTGCTCGATGACAATCGGGCAAGATGGGAGTGAACAGGGACATGAGATTATCAGAGTGCTCAAGTTTCTCTACACTTTGGCTCCGGAATACACCGAGGATCTCGGAGTGAAGTTCCGCACCTACTTCGCGGCCATGCAGAACCGCGTGCTCTATCTATACTACGATCGTTCCGGCAACGCCTACAAGTCCGTGGGCGAGGATCAGGTCTCCAAGTTCAAGCGTGCCGTAGAGTGGGACGGTGGCAACAGGACCGGATGGACGGTGCACCTGATGTCCATACGTCAAGGCAACATCGGCCAACCGGAGGAGTATGCCTTCATGCAGGAGATGATGTCGGAGCGCAACCCGCGCCTGCCCTGGCTTCGCATTGACGCCTATGCCGCAAAGAACCTGAAGATGTCGCTCGAACTTGCGCGCACCAAGGTGAAGTCCGGAGTTGTGTTTAAGGACAAATCGAGCGAGCGCCTGCCTGTGGCCGAACTGCCTACCCGTTCCACCAACCCGTCGGATTCGTTCAAGTATCTGCTTATGACAAGGGAGAGGCGCAAGCTCGCCTCGATGCGTTCTTCCGCCGCGAAATCCAACCTCGACCCTCAATTCAAGTAGCCCGGCGCGGGGTCAGCGCGTCATATATCACCTTTTTCCTCGTTTGCGACCGCAAACGAAAATGAGCGCGGCCGGGCTTTTTTGTCCGCGAAAGAAGCATTTTCTCCGGAACGGACGTGGCAAGGTATTGACATATACATATATACCTTAAAAATATTACCGAAATCTTGTAATTTTTCGGATGTACGGAATATGAGACTGTCCGTTTCGATGGCGTATGTGGGCAATCTGCGCACCGGCCGCGGCCTCTCATTTCGTGTCCTTTGACGAACGGGCGCGAGGGAGTAGTTTTGCACTATGGATGTTTATGAAGCGATAGACAAAATGAGACGACTCTCTTCCGAGGGAAAGACTTTTAGCTTCTCGTTCATGTCCTGCAACCTTTCGGCAGGAACGAGCGAGGGCGTTGTCTATGTTCCGCATGCTCGGCTCCGCAAAAGAGAATGTAGGGAGCATCACCTTCACGCGGATATGGTCGAGGCATACATCAATCTCGACACGATGGAAAACCGCCGTTTCTACCAGCCGCTTCTGATGACCTTCAACGGAGAAAAAGTTACATTGAGATGAAGAATACGGTTAAGAAGATTTCGGACCATTCCTATGCGCTGCACCTTGAGGACGGGCGGTGCTTCACCCTCTCGAACAGAAGGGACAGTAGCCTCGACTCGCTTTTCTGGCAGGCGCAGGACCGCAACTGGGAGTATCTCCCGCACACGATTCAAGGCTATAGGGTGATACCCTACGGCATTGACAACCAACTGCCTACGCGCCTGCGCGACATCCTTGACTCGAACAACCTCGGTCCCGGCATACTCGAACGCCAGATGGGACTCCTGTTCGGTCAAGGGCTCTATCTTTCACAGCTTTCCTTCGAGGGCGGCAAGATTGAGCGGCAGTGGAAGGAAGATAGGGAAATCATGGACTGGCTGGAAAGTTGGGACTATGTCTCCTACATCAAAGGCTGCATGACAGACTACCTGCACCTGAAGGGATTCTTCGATGCGAAGTATCTTGAACGCGGTCATCGCATCGGGCGCAATCCGAGGATTTCCTGCCTTGAGCACATCCCTGCGAAGAACGCCCGTCTCGAATGGACGGACAGCCGGGACATCAGAGATGTGCGCCACATCATCGTCGGAGATTTCGAGAACGCTTGTGTGAGGACTGGGGTGCGGGTATATCCCGTCTATGACAGGCGTAATCCAGGGAAATATGGCGCTTCGGCATCATACAACCACACATATTCATTCGCACGCGACTTCTACTCTGTGCCACAGTATTGGGGAGCACTTCGCTGGATTGTCAGAGGTTCGGAGATTCCGACAATCTTTAAGTATGTGACGGACAACGGGATAAATCTTGCGTACCACATTCACGCCCCTAACGAGTATTGGGACACCAAACGCGACACTCTGAAGAACATTCATCCGGACTGGGATGACGCACGGGTGGAGAAAGAAATCAGCCGGCTCACTTCGGAGCTCCTGACTCAGCTTACGGAGGTGCTTTCGGGCAAGGAGAACGCCGGAAAGTTTTTCTACACGGTGGATATTCCGTCTGAGAACGGCAGCGGGGCTGTGTCGTGGAAGATTGAGGCGATTGACCAGAAGATAAAGGATTTTGTGGATTCGCAGCTCAAGATTTCAGAGGCTTCCGCATCGGCCATCACCTCCGGAATGGGACTGCATCCGTCTTTGAGCAACGTGATGGTGAACGGCAAGCTGGCTTCGGGTTCTGAGTTGCTGTATGCCTTCAAACTCTATCTTCTTTCAGACACGGAGATAGCCTCAAATTGCATTCTTGAGCCGATTAACCAGGCAATTGCATTCAATTTTCCCGGGCGGAACCTCAAGCTGGCTTTCTATCACCAGACGATTCAGGCGGAAGAGGCGGTTCCGACTGACAAACGAGTTAAAAATCAATAGTTATGCTGTTTGACAAAGTACAGAATGGTTCAGAAGAACTGAATTCCCTGACGGGTCAGTGGTTCGCATCCACGCCCTTCTATCTCATACGCACCGAGATTGATTTCGCCGCGCAGGAACTCGGCTCTGTTGTCGGCTCAGAGGTGGTTGACGCCGCTGAAGAGGCCTATCTTGCAGGCACAGACCCCGATTTTGTGGATGCGGTGCGGCTTCCGGTGGCTTTTCGTGCGATTGCACGCTATGCGCAACTTTCGGGCGTGAGCCACGAGGGGACGGGGCGAAAGGTGAAGATGGATGACAACGAGAAGATGCCGTTCGAGTGGATGATTGACCGGGATGACAGGGCTATGCTTGACCGCTACTACAGGGCTCTTGACTCTCTTTTCCGCTTTCTGGAGAAAAAGCAGACTGCAAGTTGGCTGAGCTCTCCGGTCCGCGACCTTGTCGGGCGCAGCATCATCAGAGACCTCAATGAATTCGAAAGATTCTACCCTGTGGACGGCAGCAGCTACGCATTCCACCTCTTTGTCCCGCTCATCGTCGAGGCGCAGGAGAACGCCGTGGAGCCTTTTGTCGGTGAAGAAGTCTGGAAACGCATCTATCCGGAGGTGGCAGAGTCTGATGAAACGGCGATGCGCCTTCGTGGCAGGGCTGCGCTCCTTTCCGTTCTTACGGCTCTTGTGACAGCTGCTCGAAGGTGGTCTCTTGACATCCTCCCACTTTCCGTTGCAAGGCGTTTCAGCCCTTCGTACCAGGGCAATCGGGAAAGCCGCGCTGCGGAGACGAAAGAAATCGACTGGTTCATTGACAAGACCAATGCTCAGATTGCGCAGGTGAAAGACGAACTCAAGAAACTCGCCGGGGCGTCCGGAGAAGCCGAACTGCTGCCGAAGAATGACCCCGCAAACAAATTTGCAACAGTGGTATGATGGAGATTGAAATCTATGAAACTGGCGAAAAGCTGACTCTTCCTTCTTCCTGGGATGAGATGAGTGCGGAACAGGTGCAGTTTGTGTTCCGGACCTATGGCGAGTGCATCCTGCACGGCGGTTCTCCGTTGGAGTTCAATGTCAGAGTGCTCTGTCATCTTCTGGGGCTGCGCTTTTCACTGAGGACGGCGCTTGTGGAGAGCCTTGCGGGCGATGAGGCGACACGGCTTGACGAAAATCTTGCGATGCTTTGTGACAGATGTTTAGGATTCCTTCTCGACGTGGAGCAGGAGACGCTCCAGTGCCGGCTGACCTTCGACTCCGTGACAAACCCGCTGCCTATGGTGAAGAGCGGACGTTTCCGGCTCTATGGCCCGGCTGATTTGCTACAGGACCTCACTTTCGGGGAGTTCAGGCACGCTGCCGTGGCGATGAATGCCTTTCTGCATTCCGGCAGGGTAGCCGACCTTGACGAGTGCATTGTCTTTCTCTACAGACGGCGGTGCTCGCAGCCGAATAGGGCCGGACGGCGCGTAATCGCGGTAGATTCCTCGAACATCGAGAGGGAAACAATACTTGTGGCGCGGATTGAACCATGGCAGAAAAACCTCATATTACTCTGGTTCGCATCCTGCCTCAAGTTTCTTCAGACGCAGGACATAGTCATCAACGGCGAGACGGTGGAGCTCGGCCGTCTGTTTGCCGGCGACGGAGACGAGAAAGGAGGATACGGCTTCGGGTGGAATGACCTCGTGGTGCAGATTGCCAAGGACCAGACGATAGGCAACATCGAGCGCGTGGATGAGGAACCGCTATTCTCCATTCTCGGCATAATGTGGCACAACTTCAAGGAACAGAAACGATATGAAGCGATTTCAAAGACTCATTAGCCTCACAAAGTACATCGAGGGCTTTTCCCTTCCTGGCATCAGCCCCATCGTGACGACGGCGCAGTCGGACGCCACCTCGAAGCTCCAACATCTTTCGGGCGTCCAGGTGCTTGCGGCGCGTCCGGAATGCCGTCAGCAGGGCGACTCGGATTCCTACAGCTCCGTACTCTCGACGGCGTTCTTCGTCGTTGCCAAGGGGCTCGGCCCGGCAGGCACTCCGGAGCGCGAGCGAAAGCAGTACGGTGAACTTCTCGACATTGCCTCACTAATTGTCGAGCGGGTGGCCGCCGATTCCACCTCCACCACCTGCGGGCTTCTTTCGGGGATGTCGCTTGCGGCGGTGGAGATTGTCCCTGAAGCCTCTATTTTCGGAGGCTGGCTCGGTTATAGCGTTGAACTCACATTCGAGTAGAAACTATGTCGGTGAAGGCACGTTTCATACGCAATATCCTGGAGGAAGAGGGAGAGTCGATGCTCCGTCGTCAGGGCACCGCCATCCTCTCCAAGCTTGAAACGCGCAGCGGAACCTTGGAGAAGTCCCGCTCGGTCTCAGTCTCTTCCGGTTCCGACTCGTTTGACGGCAAGATGACATTCCAGCACGTCGCCTACGAACGCTTCCTCGACCTCCGCCGTCTCCGCTACGGCTCCAAGGTTGTTTCCCGCCGCCGCAGAATCCACAACCGCTATGTCTTCGGTGCCTACTCCCGCATCGCCGAACGCCTGATGTACGAATTCACCGACGAAGTCGCCGCCGCCATCAGAGAACAACTTCAGAGCGAGCGGGCGTAATTTTTGCAGGTGTAAATTCAAAATGATTTGGCTATGTCTCTTAATGATATGTATTTCGGTCTGTTGGATGGTGGCGGTGGCTGTCTTCGCGTATTAGGAATAATCGCTGCTATGATAGTTTTGATCATAGTTTTTGCTTATATGGATATTGTCGGATTTATTTCCATCGGAATATCAGTCATAATATTTATTCCAATTATGATTTTTCTTGACAAACGGAAGAAAAAACGAGAAAAAGAACCTTGGAAACACGACATTTAGTGTCCTTTCATAGCTGCCTGCGGGCAGCTATTTTTGTGTCATAAAATTGACACAAAATGAAAAGCGAAGACCTGCGGTTGAACATAATTGTGAACGGCGATGCCGGACGAAAGGAAATCCTTGACACTGAGAAAGCTATTTCAAAGCTCGAATCGGAACTCAAGTCTTTGAAAAATGCGGAGGGAGACCATTCCAAGGAAATTGCCAAAACTAACAAGAAATTATCAGAGGCCAAATCACGGTATTCTGAGCTTCAGCGACAAATGACTCTTGACAAGATGACAATGGCAGAACTCAAGAGTCATATAAAAGAGACTCGTGCGGCTCTGGAAAAGGTTGTTCCTGGAACGGATAATTGGGTAGTACTCAATAAAGAGCTAAAGAACAGCCAACAACGCTTTAGAGAGTTGATAAATGAGGCGCGAGATACAAAAAGTGTTATGAAAACAGTCCTGAAAGATTGGGGTACTTTGGCTGTTGCCGCTAACAATGTAATTCAGATATACAATCGATTCAGTGGGCAGATTGAACAGGCGAAACAGTCTTGGCTGCAATATGACGAGGCGCTTGTCGATGCGATGAAGACAACCGGCCTGAGCCGCGACGAAATCGAGGAACTGAGTGCGGAACTCAAGAAATTAGACACGCGAACTGCACAGAATGAGTTGCTGTCGTTGGCTCGCGTGGGTGGTAAACTTGGACTTTCCGGCAAGGAAGACTTGCTGGAGTTTGTTTCCGCTGCCGACAAAATCAATGTGGCGTTGAAAGAAGACCTCGGAGGAGATGCGGAGGCAGCCATTGGTCAGATTGGAAAACTCGTTGATATATTCCAGTTAAAGGGACAGATGGGACTTGAGAGGGCGATGCTGTCCGTAGGTTCCGCTATCAATGAGCTCGGAGCGGCTTCCACCGCCAATGAGGGCTACATCGTGAACTTCACCAACCGCCTTGCCGGTATCGCCCCCAATGCGAGCATATCCATAGACAAAATCCTCGGTCTTGCATCCACCCTTGACGCGAACGCACAGGCAGCCGAAACTGCGGCGACTGCAATCGGGCAGACCATCACGGCAATGTTCAAGAAGACTGAAACATTCGCCCAGATTGCAAAGATGCCGTTCGAGGAATTCCGCAATCTCCTCGAAACGGACGTTAATGCCGCCCTCATAAAAGTGCTTGAGGGAATGAAGGGCGACCAGGGGCTGTTCGACATCGTAGATGCGATGGGCGAAATGCACCTGAACGGACAGAGGGCTACGACAGTTCTTGGTGCGCTGGCAAACAATGTGGAGATGTTGAAAGAGCAGCAGAGCCTTGCGAATGAAGCCTTTATGGAGGGAACATCCCTGACCAACGAATTCAACACCAAGAACGAATCAGCCACGGCCATTCAAGAAAAGCTGAAGAAGAGAATCACCGAGACGAGTGTTGAAATAGGTCAGAAACTGATGCCGATAGCCAATATGACTATCGGTGTCTCCAACTCATTCCTTGGAATAATTTCAAAGCTTATCACACTTCTGGGTAAATATGGCTATGCTATTGGCACAGCAACAGCATTGACTGCACTCTATATCGCCAAAAAGAAAATAGCCTACCTCTTCAGTGCAGACTTCAGAGCCGCTCTTCTGAAAGAAGTTGCAGCATTGGAGACGGCCGGCAAAGCCAATTCGCTGCATACCGTCAGTTTGAAGATTCTTGCGGGTGGTTACAAGACAGCAGGAGCTGCTGCAAAGGCTTTCGGCAAGGCTTTGATTGCAAATCCTGTCGGCCTTGTCATAGCCGCCGTTGCAGCCCTCGCTCAAGGCATCAGTTTTCTTGTCTCCAAATCCCGCGAAGCCACCAAGGAACTCAGAGAGCTCAACAAACGGACAGTTGACACAACATCTTCATTCGTCAAGGCGCAGGCGGAAATCGACAAGGAACGCAAATCGCTCGAAGAACTGAAAGATGCGGCTACAAAAGCAGCCGAGGGCAGCGACGAACGCAAAAGAGTAATCGACAAAATCAACGAACTCTATGGCGACTATCTTCCGCAACTCCTCACAGAGAAAACCTCCAACGAAGAACTTGAGACAGCACTGAAAAACGTCAATACTCAATTGGAGCAGAAAATCAAGCTTCAAGCTCGTGAAAATGCCGAGATGGACATCCAACAGCACCGTACTGATGCCATTAAAGGAGCCGTGAATGCGATTATCAGTTCCTATAAAGAGATAAATGGGCAGAATATGCCGGCAGAAGCCATAAGTTCGATAACAACAAAAGTCGCTACAGCATACGACACAAACGACATCGAGGGGCTTAAAAAAGACATAGAGGAGAGCATAGGTAAAAATTTGCCCACTTGGGACTTTTACTCTCTTGGCAATATAAAGGATTGGGGGCTCATTTCGATGAAGAATGAGTTTCAGACCGCCATTGACAAAGGAAATGAACTCCGCGCCACTGTCAATGGACTGTTCGGAGAATTGAGCAACGGACCGTCAGGCAATACGGCTCCGCTCGGAAGCCTTGTCGATGGTGCAAATGGCAATACCGGCACCGGTTCCAAGGACAAGGAACTCTCCGCAGAAGAAAAGAAACGCCTTGAAAAGGAGGCTGCAAAAGAACGTGAACGCCAGGAAAGGGAAAGTCAGCGCGAGGAGCAGCAGCGGGCGAAGGAAGAGGCGAAGAGGATTGAAGAGCAGGAGAAGCTGAAAGGGCGTCTCATCATAGAGAGTGAAAAGGACTTGACCCAAAAGGCTCTGAAAGAAGAAGAACGGAGATATGACGAAGAAAAGAAGACGGCCGAGGGCAATGCGGAGCTTTTAGAACTCGTCGAGAGAACTCACCGGAACAGGATAGACAAGATTCAATTCGATGCCTTCAACCGGGAAATCAAACGACTCGAAGAGGAGCACCGGCTGAAACGTCAGCAGATGGAGAACTCGCAGGCGGCCGAACTCCTCGCGTTCAAAGGCACAGAGGAGGAAAAGGCTGCCTTGAAGCGGAAGCACACGGCAGAACTCGCCAATTTTGATGTCGAGTATCTTCAGAATCTGGAGGCTATGCTTCAGAAGGTGGCGGATGCCAAAACACTTGAGGGAATGTCCGTAAGCCTTGATGATGCGGACTACAATAAAATTATGCAGCAGCTCGCCGACATCATCAAACGCAAGAACGCGGCGGTGGGCACTGCACAGGAATCTTCACAAGAGCCGTCTGACAGTCCGAAAAAAGAGAGTCATTCTCTTACGGAGGGCACAGGCAAAGGCAGTCTGTTCGGCGTTTCGCAAGACGAATGGGAAACATTCTTTGCCAACCTCAAGGAGGGAAAGTTCGGAGCGGAAGACTTGCAGACTGTTGTCGCCGGCATCGGAGGCGCAGCACAGGAAGCATTCAGTCTGGCTTCGAAGTTTATGGACCTGACAAAGAAAAAAGAGGACGCTCAGCTCAAGGACTATAAGAAGAATCAGGACAACCGCAAAAAATCCCTTGAAAAACGCCTGAACGCAGGTCTCATCACGGAGTCCCAGTACAACGCTCAGGTGGAACAGATGGATGCGGAGTACGACGCCTACCAGGAGGAACTTGCTCTCAAGCAGGCAAAGCGCGACAAAGCCCTGAACCTAACTCAGGCGATAATAAACACCGCGCTGAGCGTGACTTCAACCATTGCGCAGCTCGGAGCAACTCCTTGGGGAATTGCCGCAGCTGCAATCGCTGCCGCAATGGGAGCCGCCGAAATCGCCATCATCGCCTCGCAGCCCGTGACATCCGGAGCGGAAGAGGGTGGCTATATCGGTGTCAAGCGCAGGCAGGACGGCAAATCATTCAATGCCAGGCTCAATCCTGATGCACGGGGATTTGTCTCCTCGCCGACCGTCATAGTGGGCGAAAACGGCTCCGAATATGTAATCCCGCACGAGGCTCTTGAGAATCCAAGCCTTTTGCCGATAATCTCGACAATGGAGACCGCCAGACGTAACGGAAAACTCCGCAGTCTGAATTTCAACGCGGTCTATCCGGCCACAGCGATGCCAGGGCGTGTTTCCGGCGGATTCATCGACGATGGAAACTCAAGGATTGTGACGACTTCTTCCGAGGGCCACGAAGGTACGGCAACCGACGCGGCTCTCACAAAAGCCATCGAGAAGTTGACAAAGAAGCTCGATGAGCCAATCACCGCTCGCGTGTCGATGCTTGGCAAGGGCGGAATTAAAGAAACCGAGGATAAGTACAACAAACTTAAAAGAAGAGGACAGTTAGGATGATAAAGATTATCACAGAAGACGGCATATCGCTCGACCTTGTTCCGGATGCCGAATTCGCCATTGAGTACAATAACCCGATGTTCGAGGACGACCGCATCCCCGTCCCGTTCTCGACATCCATAGCGCTGCTGCCATCGGAGGTCAATTGCCGCGTTCTCCAGTATCTCCCGGCACTGAAGCTGGAGCCGGCTGTCAAGAAGCTTGCCGCATCCATCGTGTTCAACGGCATCCCGTTTCTCACCGGCACCCTCATCTACGACGGCATCGAGGATGGTAATCTTAACTACACCTTCTCGGGGCGTGATTTGGAGAGCGAGTGGGGCAAGAAGATATATGAACTGAGAATATCCGGCTCGTATGGAGTAGACAGCAATCAGTTCTGCTGGCCACTTCTTGTGAATAAGGATGAAACGGGCTATTTTGTCAAAGACTGCGATAATCTCGACAAGAGTGATACCTACAATAACCAGAGGCCGTATGTAGAAAGTAATGTTAAATATCATAATTTTCCGTTTGGCGACGATCCCAAACGCACTCCCGCCATATATGCCTCGGCAATAACTGATAGAGTGGAATTGGACTCCGATGAAGATATAAAGGAACTCTATCAGCATATCGCTGTGCTTGGAAACGGAAGCGGGCGTGCCGGAACATATATGGTTGGTCATCACAAGTTCACTACGTTTGCCGGTTATCTTCCCGATATCACCATAGTTGAATTTGTTCAAGGAATATGTAGGATGTTTTGTGCTGCCGTTTTTGAGGACGGCGGACGCATCATTATGAAATCCGTCCATTCCATTCTTGGTTCGAATGCGGGTGAAGACTGGAGCAGCAAGGTGTCGGACAACTTTTCATCCGGCACCGAGGAGTGCTGCGGTTATAAGTTTGGTTATGAAAACTCAGGCGAAGACAGCGTGAACTGCGATTCTTCCTCAATCGACCTTTTCAAGCAGAGTAAAACGCCGCTGTTTGTCACATTTTGGATTTCCGGGCAACCAGCCACGCTCGGAATCCTTCCATATAAAATCGCGTCTACCGGTGATATTGTGTCTGTTTGTACGTGGGGCGTGAATTACGATATTGGTGGTTCGTCAGGGAAAGCGGCAGTTGCGGCTGCCGACATCGTTTTTCAGAACAATATCGCGAAGGAGAATGTGGTCTCTGATGCCGACACTGTCGACAACTCTTGTCCGTTCAACCTTGTGAAGTCTGTTCCTTCCATTCTTACAAGGCCAAAGAGTCAAGGGGCGTTACTCCAGCGGTGTTCCATGGCTGCGATTACGGAGCCGATAAATGAAGAGGCGGAACGAAGAGCCGATGTTTATGTCGGACTCGTTGTCAATGGTCAGATGACAGACAGCGGACATGCGCTTTCTCAAAAGACAATGGATGTGCCTATAACTGGCAATTCGGAAGATGAAGATATATGTCTCACGTTGTCTTCAGGCGAGAGGGCGTCTCTTCGTCCGGATTGGCTCTATGAACATTTTCATGAGCGTTACGCGCAATGGCTCGCCACCGACCGGCAGGTCATCACCTGTGACGTTAACCTGAATGAATTCGACCTTGTGAGCTTCCGGATGTACAACAAAGTTCGGCTGCACGGCCGCGATTTCTTTGTGAAGAAGCTCTCGGTGACACTCCGTGCCGGCTCCGAAGCGTTGGAGTGCAGCGCGGATTTCATCTCGGCATAGTGTCCTTTTTTGTCCTCAAACAAGTAAGTAGTTTTGCAATATGACAATAGACACATCATATCAGGATCAGTTCCCGTTCCTCTTCGCCGGGAATGCGGGAGAGATTTCCATCCTCTATCTCACTCAAAATTCTCGTGTAGATGTGAGCATCTCTGTATATTTTGCTCTCAGTAATGTTTCTCATACATTCAGCCTGCTGACAACCGGCAATCGCGTAGTCATCCCACTAAAAGACATTCTCTGCGCGTTACCTCTTCCGGACGAAATGTCGCAATCTCTCGTCTATATTGGCGGATTAGTAAAACTGGAAATCCAAGCCGGGCAGGAAAGCAAGTCGTGGCAATCCTGGGTCATGTTCGGTGCAAGGATACCGGGAGACCGGATTCTTCCGGTGTATAATGGAAGGCAATTCATCTCTGCCCGACCACAACAATACATCATAGACGGCAATACAGAGGAGAGAATATGTGCAGTACTTAAAGAATCCTCAAATGCCCGCCTCGAAGCCACAATTTTTTCAGACATTTTGTCGCCGCTCCGTTTGCAACTGAACTCAAACCAAACTTGGGATCTCATCGGTATTATGTCCCAAAGGATAAGTCTGTCCTTGATGGAAAAACTTGCGAGCGATGCAGGCTTTCCGGACATGAACATTCTTGGTTTCGACATTAATGTTGTTTTTGAACTTGAGGCAGGGAAAGAGGAACGCGGGGAAACTCTCAGATACTTCGTCCTCCGTGGGAAAGCAGAAATATTTCAATTCTACGGCAATTTCGGGGTCCTGGAAACAATCTACGCCACAGGAAACAGAAAAACAGAGCTCACCACAGAGCCGACATCTTTCACAAACGGAGGCATCGAGTGTGAGCTTACCAACGACAGCCGCCTCATCCACGAGACTTTCACCGGATGGCTGGAAAGCAAGGAGGAGGTCAGGTTCTGGCAGGAGTTCTTCTCGTCGGCAAGACGCTATGCGGTCATTGACGGCGTCTCGCGGAGAATCGTCATTGACGAAGTGGATTCCGAAGGCACAGAAGGCGAACTCAACGCATTCTCATTCAAGTGGCACTATGCCGACAAATACGATGACCCGTCGATGGTTCCCATAAGGAAAGAATTAAAACAATACAAGATATGAAATATCAGAACTTCAAAAGCGACTTCTCGTCCGTACACCGTTTCTTCAGGCAGGATGGTGACACGAAGAATCAAGTAGCGGTTCCGGGACACGTTCGGCTTAGGTTTTTCACGGAGGAAAGGCTCAATGTATTTGTTGCCGAACGCGATGGAGACCAGATGACCGGCTGCTCCCTCTCCGAGGACGGTATGACTCTCACGGCGTCGGTTCCGCTGTCGAGAATCTGTCTCGGCAAAGGAGAGCTCTTCTGTGAGATTGCGGAGATTACCCCCGACCCGGATTTCCCGGAGCAGGAACGCATCGAAGTAACGCCTGTGCGGCCTGGCGTGACGCTCTGGCCCGGCAAGTCGGACGATTCACTCGATGTGTCTGTGGGCACGGTGCTCGGCGTTATCTGCCCCGGCGCCATCCGTTACGACATCGCCCAGAGCCTTACGGATGCTCAGAAGGCGCAGGCCTGCGCCAACATCGGAGCCCTGCGCACCATCCCTGACGCGTCAGTATCCACGAGAAAAATTGCAAACGGTGCTGTAATTGAGAAGAAAATAGCCGATGGCGCTGTGACGAAACAGAAGCTTGCTAATAACATAGCCGGCATCGTTGACAGCGTCGCCAAAGGCGCGGCCGATTATAGCTTACAACAGAACTCCTGCCAGGTGATAAGCAGAAACTCGATTGCAACCGGCAACGGAACCATTGCCGGCACAAAGGGCGTCAGATGGAAGGCGATAAATTTCACGACAAAGACAATCACTCTCGAAAAGGCTCTGACGGCAAGCATAGGGGCCGGTGCATTACTTTCCATAATCAACGACAAGCATTATGACAAATGTTCTAAGGTCGCAGAAACTGCTGCCATAGGAGCAACGACAATAAAGGTAAAATCTCTTCCATTCACATCGATAGCGGAAGATACAGGTGATGATGCAAAAACCATAATGGTTTATTCTAATCCTGCCGTGGGTGATATGGATCTAGGGGACGGTGCTCATTCCGAAGGCGTCAATACGAAAGCGACACAGAGAGGTTCCCATGCGGAAGGAAGGGATACCTACGCTGCTGGACAATATTCCCATGCCGAAGGCAGAGAAACAGAAGCATTTTATGCATCCCATGCGGAGGGTAGAGGTTCAAAGGCAACAGGGGATGTATCTCACGCGGAAGGGCTAGGTACTTATGCAATCGGCGACCATACTCATGCCGAGGGCCAGAATACCCACGCGGTAGGGCTGAATGCCCATGCAGAGGGTTTGCGCGGATGGGCGAACGGACAGCACTCCCACGCGGAAGGTGTTGATACGGTGACGAGCAACACGGCAGAACACGCCGAGGGCAAGTTCAATAAGTCAAACAAGGCAGATGGTTCATTCGGCAGCGCAGGTAACACCCTGCACTCAATAGGTATCGGCACATCCGCTTCGGACAGGAAGAACGCATTTGAAGTGATGCAGAACGGCGATGCCTACTTTCTCGGAGTCGGTGGTTACGATGGAAAGAACCCTGCCGCCAGCAAAGCGGTGCAGCAGGTCATCGGAGCTCTCCTTGATACATTCAAGCCGGTTCAAGTCAACGACAACAAGTCAGGAGCGACCGATGCAACTCAGCTTGCTGAACTAAAGGCATACGCGGCAAAACTTGCGGCGTATGGCGTTGACACTACAAATGGCTACGAGATTCCGATACTCTACAACAGCGGTTCCAAGGGCTTCATCGGATACAATCCAAACGCGGCATCGTCCTTCAACGGCTATGCGGTCACTCCCGAGGGTAACCTCTACACTCTGACGATGAATGCCACCACTGGTGCCCTGTCCAAGAAGATACTCGCGACAACGACCGTCACCGATGCCTTGAGCGCCAACAAGCAACCGAAGACAGATGCAGCACTCAAGACGACGAGCAAGACCGTCACGGGCGCAATCAACGAGGTGAACGACAAAACAGCGTACGTGGCGTTCACCGATGTTACGAAGCTCTCAACTAACCTCGGCAAGCGTCTCATCTACAAGGGCGTGAACGTGACACTCTCCTCACCGATTACAATCAACTCGAACATATATGAGATTGATTTCAACGGCGCGACCATAACCATCGGAGCGCTTGCAAGGACAGGGATTACGGCGATAAAGGGACATAGCCACTGCATTATCAAGAATCTTGTAATTGAAGGCATCTGGACCACGAACGCGGATGCTGTGAGCAATGTTCTTGAAACATTTGCCGGTGTGGAGAATGTAAATATTGATGTTCATTTTTCGGGAAGCAAGTACGGCAGAGGATTCTTCAACTGTCAGAGACTTATCAACTGCAAGGCGGAGATTACAAGTAATCATTCAGAGGCCCTGACCCGAGGGTTCAGTTACTGCGAATATCTCTATATGTGCCGGATTGGAGAAGGCAGTGTTGGTGAGGGATTCTTCCATTGCACAAACATGATTTCATGTGACGCGTTAGCAGTTGTCAATGCTTCTGGTACAGGCATAACAATGGGTTGCTTTAGGAAAGAGCTTATAGAGTGCTCTAACTATACGAACTTTCGCCGACGTACCAATGAGTACATATCAGATAAGGAAGTTACCTATGGTTTCTTCTCAGACACCGATAGCCTCTCAGTAAATGGCTATAGCCTTACTCCTTTTGCAAATACTATTGCGGCTAAGAATGAGGATGATACAAAAGCACTCGTCCATCCGTCAGGAGGAACGGGCGTGGCTGAAGTTCCGCTCAACACCGAGGCTTCCGGAAACTCCATCGCGCAACGCCTCCCTGACGGACGGCTTAGGGCGGCCGCAGCCACGGCACCTGATGATGTGGTCATTATGAGCCAGCTCAACGCCCTCGTCTTGCAGGTTTCCGCACTTAGACAGACTGTTTCCGCGCTTCAGACCGAAGTAAACGCTCTAAAGGGATAATGTTATGGACTGGACGAACATAATAATGACGCTAATCACCTCCGGGGCGTTCACTACAATCTACCTCCTTGGTGACAAGAAGACATCCGCCGTGCTCGACAACGTCAGCAAGACCATCGACCAATGGCAGGAACTCGTGAAGGAGGTGAAACAGGAACTTCTGGAACAGCGCGAGGAGTTCAGAAACTCGAAGGTTGAGTATGACGCGCGTCTCGTGACCAAGGACAACAAAATTGACTCGCTCTACAAGGAAATAGCCGTCCTGCGAGATCGCAACGACAAGCTCAGTTCCAACGTGGCGAGGCTTACCATCGTTCGCTGCTGGAAAGTCGGCTGCGGCAACCGCCAGCCTCCGATGGGCACCAAGGTCTCCGTCACCGAAGACGTAACGAACATTGTCGAACAGGTGAAGATTGAATAGAGTCTGATTTGCCAGATTCTTACAGCTCTTTGACATACTGGAATTGCCGAATATTATTTACCTTTGCAGGGTCAAAATATAACGGCTATGGAAGAAAAATCAATTCAGCTTTTTGAAAATAAGCAGATACGAACCAAATGGGACGAGGAAACAGAGAAATGGTATTTTTCAGTCATTGACATCATTGATGTTTTGACGGAGAGCGTGGATGCAAAACGCTACTGGAGTGTGCTGAAAGTCAGATTGAAAAAGGAGGGTGCTGAACCTACTACAATTTGTAGTACCTTGAAAATGCCGGCTTCTGACGGCAAGATGCGACTCACTGATGTTGCTGACCAGGAACAGATGTTTCGTCTCATCCAATCCATCCCATCACCGAAGGCGGAGCCTATCAAGCAGTGGATTGCACGGGTCGCTTCGGAACGCATTGATGAAATTCAGGATCCGGAAATGGCCATTGAACGTGGCTATGAATACTATCGCAGAAAAGGCTACAGCGAAGAATGGATTAAACAGCGACAGCAGGGTATCAGCACTCGTAAAGGGCTTACAGACGAGTGGCAAAGATGCGGTGTGAAGGACAGACAGTATGCAACCCTCACGGACATTCTGACAAAAGAATGGTCAGGATTTACCACAAGGGAATACAAGGCTTACAAAGGCTTGAAGAAAGAAAACCTGCGCGACCACATGACTAATCTGGAGACAGCGGTAAACACTCTGGCGGAAGCGGTCACGACGGAACTCTCCAAAAAGCACAATCCGAGGACTTTTGACGAGAGCCGGAGGGTCGCGAAGGCTGGAGGCAGCGTCGCAAAGAAAACCCGCATTGACATCGAACGACGGTTGGGGAAAAGCATAGTGTCAAACGCTAATGCAAAACAACTGCAACATAAGGACGACGAAACGAAAGAAATTCCATAATCTTATATTTTGACACAAATTTTATGGGTGCGGCAATTCCGGTATTTCGGGGTTGCCGTTTTTTGTGCAATAAATTAAATAGATGATATGGGAACAATTAGCAAAAACTTTGACTACAAAGAATTTGAAAAAACGGATGTACCTGGAATGCAGGTGCGGAACACAATCACTTCGACGGAGGTCCGCGACAGCATCAAGGCACTCGTCGATGAAGTCCTGCAGCCGCTACGCGATGCCTGGGACAAACCGCTCGCAATCAACAGCGGCTACAGGTGTCCGGAAGTAAACAAAGCCGTCGGAGGCGTTCCGACTTCCCAACACACCAAAGGTGAGGCGGCTGACGTCTGCCCATTCGGGAGAAATGGACATGGAGACATCGAGACGGTTAGGCAGCTTGCCATCACAGCCCGTGACCTCGGACTGCCATTCGACCAGATGATACTCTATCCTTCGTTCGTCCATTTCAGCCACAGGCTCAAAGGCGAACAGCGCAGGCAGATTCTTTACAACAAAAGATATGCGGGGAAGAAATTGTAGAATCCGTTTTCCATAAATCTCACTATGAAAAGAATCTTCAGGCATTTTCTCATCCTCCTCGCGCTCATGGCCGTATCATGCAGCCCGCGCGTCGTCACAGTCGCCGTTCACGACACAACCACCGTCACTCGCACCCTGACAGTCCGCGACACCATCATCTCCGCGCCCCTGCCTGTCGAGTCTGTCATCATCTCCACGCCCGACACGACATCCACAGTCGAGACTTCCCTTGCCTCATCCACCGCCACAATCACCGGCGGCCACCTTCGCCACAGCATCGAGAACAAACGCACCGCCCTTTCAGTCCCGGCAAAAATCCCCGAAAAGCAGGAAATCATCCGAGTCACCAGGGAAATCCCCGTCCCCGTCGAGGTACCCAAGCCTTACATCCCGAAATGGGTCTGGTACGTCCTCGCCTGGGCCGTCCTCGTCACCCTTCTTTTTGCCGCCTTCTTCTGGCTGCGTCTGAGAGTTTAATGTTTGATTATTCTGCGCCTCGGGGAGACCTGGAGTGTTTTTCAGTTTAAGATATAGAAAAATATATCAAAATATTTGCACGGTGATATAATTTTATATATCTTTGCATTGTCAAAACATAAGAGATATGAAAAAGTACAAAGTAAGACAAGTGCTTGAGTTCTTGAGGAAAGACGGCTGGGAACTCGACAGAATGAAAGGAGACCACCGGCAGTTCAAGAACAAAAACAAGAAAGGAACTGTTACTGTGAACGGAAAGCCAAGCGACGACTTGGGACAGGATCTCCTGAACAGCATCTGGAAACAGGCAGGATGGAAATGACCACCCCCTTTTCTTGAAAACGAACGGAATAAACACAATTGTTATGGAAAAAGTTAGAATAAAGATTGATTGGTATGAACACAACTATGGCGCGGCTCCGGTGAACGAGGACATCGCCTGCGTCGCAACCGGCAGTACATTGCACGAGGTTGAGCGTAACATCGTCGATGCTCTAAAGTTTCATGTTGAAGGGTTGGAGCCGGATGAAATTCCGGCTGAATTGCAGGGTGAATGGGAGCCGGTGTTTGAACTGACAACACGGGCGTTGCTCCGTTATTCCGAGAATTTCATAACCCGCAAGGCCTTATCAAAGGAAACCGGAATCAATGAACAGCAACTCAGCCACTATGCGAACGGCTGGAGGATGCCGAAACCGGTCACGCAGGCGAAAATTATCAACGGAATACGCAACATCGCAAGGGAACTTTCGGCTATCTCTTAATGTTTTGACGAACACGTTTTAGCCGTCCGCCCTCGGAGAAATCCGGGGGCTTTTGTATTAGACCCCTCTATCCCCTCGAAGGGGAAGCGTAGCTTTCCTTATTCCGAGACATTGAGAATGTCCACGCCTTTGAGCTCTTCCGTCGCCTTGCCGCTGCGCTGGCAGTAGATGGAAGTCATTGCGAGGCTGCTGTGGTCGGCCTGCTGCTGGATGAACGAGACCGGAACGCCGGCAGCTGCCATGTTCGTGATGCCCGTATCTTTCAGACTATAAAACTGGACATCCTTACCGAATCCCGTTGCTGGGCGGACCACTCCCCTCCAATAATCCGAAACCCGTTGCACCCAAGTGCACTCCTTTCCCGGCATAAAACTCTTTCCGGAGAAAAGATACCATTTCGGGTGTGAAAGGTCAATACCTGTGAAATATCTCATCATAGCGTCCGGAATCGTTCTAACAGAATCATTGTCGTTCTTTGCTATCTCTCCCCTTACCTTGACCGTCTGCGTCTTCAAATCAAGGTCTGAACATCTGAGCAGCATAATTTCCTTAGGACGCATAAAACAGCAATAGCATAGGAGGCACAGTCGCATATATCCTATATTTTCCCTCTCAAGAAAGTTCCATAATGTCTGAAGTTCATCATCGGACAAAACGCGTCTCTTTTTCTTGCGGAGGCTTTTCTTCTTTGGTTTTATGTCCTCAAAAGGGTTGTCGGGAAGATAGCCTTTCTGAACCATCCAGTGAAAAAGCGTGGAATAGAAACGGAGATGATTGTTGTATGTGAACGCCACGAAATTGTTATCCCTTTCCAAATCTTCCATAAAATCAAAGGCAGATGCTTTCGTGAATGCTGCGACGGGGGAATTCTCCCTGAATCCCCTACCTTCAGCCCAGACAAGAAGCTTCTTCGCGAAGGTATTGTAGGAGCGCAACGTGTTCGCTTCCACTTCTTTCTCCTTCACCTTTATAAAATTGTTTACAGCATCCTTGAACTTGACTGAAGCACGTGGCGCTATCTTTTCCACAAGCGGACTCCACCCCAACGACAGACGCTCGTTTAATGCCGCAACTAGCATCAGCGCAGCTCTGCGCCTTTCCCGGACAGACTTGACTCTGTTAAACTTGATTTTGACACGTTTGAGTTTCCCTGTTGCCGGATTCTCGACATAAAAAAAGATATACCACTGCTCGCCTTCGTGGAGTTGCGCAGGTATGTATTCTTTATACGCGATGGGTTTGAAGAAAGACATTTTTTTTCTTTCGCACAACTCCAACAGAATCGAATATAAACTGCCGGTGGGGTGCGAAAGCTGTCCCGTTTCTGTCCCGTTTTTCGTGACAGATTTTTGTAATTCATTGTCATCCCGAGAGTTGCGGGGATTTCGTTGAGATAAGAGGATTCGAACCTCTACAAAGAGAACCAAAATCTCTTGTGCTACCATTACACCATATCTCAATTCCACTGCAAAGGTAGTTTATTTTTGTGGTTTCACAAAAAAATAAGCAAAACTCACAAATTACTGCAGAGCGGCGGACAGGTCAGGAGCCTTGAGTTCCAATCCCTCGGGAGTTTGACACTTTAAAATCAAAAATATTTGATAGAGTTCGTTCAGAACT
>ERZ1034719.47-NODE-47-length-93694-cov-12.505420_pt1 | contig 93694 bp, 83 predicted proteins | sample MGYA00520703_ERZ1034719 | MGnify/ENA primary metagenome ERZ1034719 (study PRJEB33766, sample SAMN09781716) | gut metagenome | biome: gut microbiome | host: Homo sapiens | place: Madagascar | study: EMG produced TPA metagenomics assembly of the PRJNA485056 data set...
TGGTGAAAAACACTTCCACTCATTTTAGGGGTTGACTTTTAATAGTTAATCTTTCGGTAGTGTCTATATATCACTCTAAAAGGCCGAAATATCAAGCGTTTTCGGATAATAATGTACCCAAATATGGTCGGTATTTCTCGAGAAGAATTGTATCAATCTCAGTATATTCTTCCCTGGTAATCAGGCCCTTCTCGAGCATGGATTTTGCCATTGAAATCGCTGCATGATAGAGCATGTCATTGCGGAGTTTCTCCTTACTCATCAGACATCACCGCCTTTGAACCGGGCTGCAATATAGCAGGAGTGGGAGCAGTATTTGCGTTTGGCGTTGCCATAAGCCGTGAATTCCTTCCCGCACTCTTGGCAGGTAAAGGTATAGACTGCCTTCTGCTTTACGGCCTCGGGATGAGCATTCCACCATGATATCCTACATTCTGGACAGCAGAACTTCTTCTGTTTTCGTCCAGGAAGTTGTATTAGCGCCTTTCCGCAGTTCAAACAAAGCTGCGTTGGAACCTCTGCAAGGCTGTGACTCTTGGCTTTTTCGCCAGCGAGTCCGTGGGAGCGACAGTAGGCTTTAACGCTGTCCTTTGACAAGCCGACGCTGTTGGCGACCGCCGTATATCCATAGCCCTGATGTCGCAGGCTTGTTATCTTTTCTCTTTGCTCATTGGTCATGAGATCGTCCTCCAATCCGAGAGGGAACCTCTCACTATCCACTGGAGGGAAATGACTGTCTTGAACGAAAGAGCAAAAAAATAATGGCCCACCGCAGAAGAATTCGCGATGGGCCATAATGTCGTATTATGATATCGACAGACTGACAGTTTTGAACAGAGAAAAGCAAAAGTCTGCAGATGTTTGAAGACACCTACAGACTAAGAATGGTGTTAAATTCTTGTAGTGTAATCAAGGCTTATCCAGCCCGCGCCGGATTTGAGCCGTCCCCAGCCCGCCGTGGAGCCCTTGCCGGACTTCACCTCAACGATGGTGAACACGCCCTTGCCGGTAAACTTCCCGGTCTTGGCGTAGTCCGTCCCCGGCCCTTTGCGGATATTGAGGTCGGAGATGCTGACTTTTACGAGGAATGGAACCTCTGCGGCTGTTGTTTTCGATGTGTAGATGTTTACACCGTTTACATCAAACACACTATATCCCGGATTGGCATCAGCGCATTTCTTGGCGTTGGAGAGGATCTTGTATGCGCCTTTCTGCGACTTGCTGTCAGTCCAGGTCTTGCGGACACGGTAAAGCTGCGTAGCCGATGTACCTGTGCTGCCGGAACTGCCGCCAAGCTGCGCCGTGACCTTCTCCGCCAGATCGCCCATTCTGGCATACATCCAGTTTCCAGGGCAGGACTTATTGGCAAACCAGCGATGCACCGTCAGCACCATCTCATCGGATTTTGGCTCATAAGAGAGCGTCTTGTCCTTATCGCCAAGCCACAGGAGCTTTTTCTTGCCGTTTCGCTTGCAGATGTCTACGCAAAGGGTGATCAGCTTCTGGTAGACCACATCCTTAAAGGCATACGGCTCTGTGGCATCAGACGCACACTCGATGGTGATGGCCCGCTGATCGTTGGCGCTGGAAGAAGAACACCAGGAGCGGTTTTTCTCCTCCACATACATACCCACACGGCCGTCTGAGCCGATGCCGTAGTTGCAGCTTGCCTGTCTGGATGTGGGCAGGAAGATATTCCCCAGTGTCTCCACCGAGCATTGCCCCACCACACAGTGGGGCGTGATACGGTCGATGGAGTGCGTTCTCTGCCCGGAGTGATTGGGGCTGAGCTTCGTGTAAGATACCAGTGAACTGTTCGTATAAGCCATTTTATTCGTCCTCCTTTTCGTTTTCCGCTCTGTCATGGAGCTGCTCCAATACCGCCTTCAGCTTTTCCGGGATAGGCAATCCCAGATGGCCTGCATTTTCCAAAATGCTGACACCCTCATTGGAGAGATAGAAGAAGATCACTGCTGTGCGAAGTACAGAACCCGTCCCAATGACCTGCACGTCCAGGATGTGGGCGATCCCTACCAGCAGGAAGATCAGCACCTTCCGACAAATACCCTTGAATCCCACCTGGCTGTTGAGCTTCTTGTCCGATACGGCACACATCACGCCCGTGATATAGTCCGCCACCGCAAACACCACAAGGGCGATAAGCAGCCCGTCGTTTCCGCCAAGGAAGTAGCCAAGCCACCCTCCCACAGCGGTGAACGCCATCTGGATCACATTCCAAAATTCCTTCATGTTGTTACCTCCTCTTGATTTTGTGTATGAAAAAAGCGGCCGCTCCGAAAAGCAGTCGCTGATTTCAAAAAGATTAAATTGTTAAATCTGCTTCGGCAGCCATTCCCACAAGCGCATATCCTCCTGACCCAAGGACCACATACACATCCCCCGGAGCTTCCAGCGGTACGCCGCCTGGTTAGCCCAATAGACCAGGGAGTCCACGTCCTGATAGTAGAGGATGGAGAATCCGTCCGCATCGCCGAGGAACAACCGGGATATCCAGATGTTGATGTCCTTTGGTATGAGCCTCGCCGAATAATTCCCGCCGCAGGAAATCTCCAGAAGGTCAGAGTGGAAAAAGTCGTAGTCCAGGGAGATGTCCTCGCTCCGGGTGGAGGATTCCTCCACATCGGAGGTCAGCGTAAACACCTGGAACTCCTCATCCCAGGTGCAGTTGGAACGGGATATCCTGCCGTAGCTTTTGAAACTGCCGTCCGGCATCTGGACATCAAACCGTTCATACGGCTCATACGTCCAGGCGTCCCCCAGACGCAAAAGCTCACACACGGTCGTGTTGTCCGAGCGGTATCCGGCATAGCCTCCTGTAAAGCCGCTAACCGTTGCTGTAAAGCGCAGGGTGTAGGAAGAGCCGGAATACACCCGCACCCGGTTCCCACGGATACGCATCTCCACCGTGTACATGGATGGGTTGTCTCTTAGATCTGCCGATGCGGTTCTTGTGATCTCCTGGCTGTAGCTGCCAAGGAGTGTGGAACCATTGTATAGCTCCACCGCCTGGGTATCGTAGTTTAAACAGCAGAACAGGCTGCCGCAGAACACACCTGCCCTGCCGCTGCCGCCTGACGGAAACGCCAGCCTTGCCCGAAGATGCAGCTCGGAAAAGCCGTCATAGTTCCAGGCAAGCTTTCCTTTACCCTCAAGCTGGGAGTAGACACGCTCCATTGAGTATTCATCCGAGCGCCATACCTTCCAGGAGCCGGAGCGAACCGTCCAGTAGTCTGTCTCCAGTACGCCGTAGTCCCGGAAGTCCTCGTACCAGACAAGTGCGGAATCCGGCTTTCTGCGGAGCATCTCCAGGGTCAGCTTGAAGCCCTTATCGGGTACGGCCATATTGCCGTTCACATCCTTAAAGCTCCTGGGCGCAAGGGCAAAGGTGGCTTCTCCGGCAGAGGGCTCCTCAGAAAAATCGGAGCAGACACGGAAACCGTAAAACTGTACGCCTTTGACATCCACTGAGATGGTAATGGTATGCGCCCCGGCAGAGAGGGAAACGCCGCTGGCAAGAGATGTCCAGAAGGTACTCCGCCAGTACGGCCACCACAGGCGACTCTCCGTGAAATGTTTTCTTCTGCCGTCCAGAGCCACATAGATGCCGTTCTTATCCCAGAAGGGGTAGCAGAGCCGCACCGCCACATCGTAGGTTCCCGCCGTATCAACATTAAAGCTATAGGTCACCGAGCCGTTATCCCCCAGAGTAGCAATGCCGTTTTCAATGGAGACGATACCGGATGCAGAAGAATAATTACCTCCATCATGGTCAATGTATACCGTCCCAAATTCTGTCTTCTGCTCCTTGCCGTAGGCGGTCAGGTATCGCCTGCGGTTGTATGTCCCCACAAGCTGGGGATACTCGCGGGAGACAGCGTCCGCCCCTTCCATGTAGTCGTAGACATGGGGAAAGGCATAGGGCACCTTATCATAATCGTCCCAATAGGCCACGATGGGGAGAAAGGGCTGGGGCGGTGCATCGTCCGTGAAATTGTAGCCGCCCGTCATCCACAGCTTGGCGGCATAGTAGGTGTTGGACGTTCCCCGGTAGGTTCTTCCCAGGTTCTCCGGCGTGTCGTAGATCTGCCAGTTCCAGCCATAGGCAGGCATACCGAGAAAGATCTTATTCGGGTCCATGACCTTCGTGGCGTAATCGTAGATGCCCTCCAGCCAGCTTCTTGGGGAAACCGGACCCGGTGCGGAGCCTGCCCATGCCATGCCGTAGGACATGATGGACGCGGTATCGCAGTAAGCGTCCAAGTCGCCGTAAACGCACCAGTTCTCACCGCCCACCGAGCCGTTGACGGAAGTCATCCCCGGCAGGCAGATGTTCATGTGCTTTGCGGGGTCATAGGCTTTCACCGTATTGTAGATATTGCGGAACATCGCCGTGGACTCTGCGTGGGTGGAATAGCCGTCCCCACGTTCCAGGTCGATGTCAATGCCATCGCACCAGGGATACTTCTCCATGATGCGGACGATCTCCGAAAGAAACCTGTCCTGCGCTCCGTCTGTGTTATCCCGCAAGGCACGGAAGATGCTGTTTGCGCCATCGTTTGCCACGGTCAGCAGCCACTTGATATGGGGCCATTTATTGATGTAAGTGAGCATATCCGAGATTGCCACACCGCTCTCGTAAATCTCCCCGGTAGCACGAACCTTAAAAGAGAACAGCCCGATCTGGCTGATGCGGTCACCGTAGTCCCGGAGGGCTTCATACATTCTGGCGTTGCCCATGAACGTCCATACCATGATCTGTTTTCCTTTTAATGTGTCCATCAGAGCAGCGCACCTCCATCCCGCATTTCCTGCATCTCAAACAATACCCGTGCTGTTTTCCCCTCCGCAAGCGTCACCCTGTGCTTGGAATCCCAGGCGGCGCTGTACTGGTAAAAGCCCTCTTTTTTCTCCGGGCTGCCGTTTCTGGTGCATTCCCGTGTGGACGCAAGCAGGGCAAGGTCATCTTCCGCAGAGAGTGCGCCCGGAAAAGAAACCTTCTGACCGCCCACGCCCTGCGCAAGTTTGACCGAGCCGCCCTCCATATCGGACTTGGGGCAGAGATGCACATCCAAGCCTGCGGAGGTCTGCCCAAGATTAAAGAGGATGACGGTTTCCTCGCCCCGCACCACGCCGTTGAACCAGACGGGCGCCTTGACCTCGCCGTTCTCCCGGAACTTTTGGAGGAACACCTCGGTGTGGGGCGTGTATCCCGTCAGGGCAGCACCTTCCTGCAATTGCAGGTCAGTAAAATAAATCGTGCCGGAGCAGTCCGTGATGGTAGGCTTCACGGTGACGCTTACGACACGCATATCCTGTTTCCGGCTAATGACCTCCGCCAGCCGGATAAAAGCGACCTTACCCATCCAGCGTCCACTTCATCTCACAGGGATGGCCTACCCATCCCGTGGCCACCGCCCCTGCCTGCAGGAGGATGTCCGTGATATAAAGAATCCCGGTGCAGTTGGTGATGCACACCCGCACCGTGATGGATTTGACCCTGGCGGAGTAATTCTCCGGCGTGATTTTGGCGGAGGTGGATGATAAATATGCCATAGCTGCCTCCTAATACAAATCTATAAATCGGCTCTCCGTGCTGCCGTCCTCATATTCAATGATCACTTCAATGCCCACCTGGGCGTCATCGCTCAGCTTCTCCAGATTTTCCGAGCCGATCTGTGCCGACAGGGTGTAGCTGGAACGGTTGGCTGGATAAACGGTCTGGGAGAGGCTTTTGGTCATGCCTGCCACGCCCTCCGCCTTGAAGGAAGCCGTGCCGGATGCGCCGTTTTCGCCGTCAGTCTCAAAGCCGGAGCTGACCCAATAGGCAAGCCCGTCATCGGCCCGGGAGTTTCGCAGCAGATTAAACGGTACCATTTCCCGGATATCGTTATTGGACACCATGCTGGTGCCTTCCAGAGAATCCGCTGCATTGTCCCACTGGCTGGCGGAACTGCCCAGGTTTTTGAGCGTAGTGGAAAGCTCCAGCACCGTGTTCCACGGCTCCTGCAGATTGTATTCCCTGCGGACGATACGGGTGGTGACCGAAAGCCCCAGCTCCTTATCCTCCACACGGACGTAATCCCCAAGCTCCCAGGCTTCATGCTCGTAGCCTGTCAGCACGGATAAGTCCATCGCATTCAGCACGTAGGAGATGGTAGGCTTTGCGTAATCCGCCAGCCGCATCTCAGCGTATTCCTTCATCTGATAGGGATTGGTGAAAGAGGAGCAGTCCAGGGTGGAGATACGGATTTCATTGGTATAAGTGAAATCCTCCACATAGGCTTTTCCGCCGTTGATGTCTGCAAAGGTCATCCCTTCCGAGCCCACAGCGTAGAGCCTTGTCACAAGCTCCCTGGTATCCACTACACGCTGGATGGATTTCATGTTCTTCCTGTAAGCAAACAGCGCGCCGCTGTCCCTTCCGTTTACCGTCAGCAGATGCACCTGACGGTTCGGGCAGTCAAAAACCAGGTCGCCGCCGTGGAGGTCTGCTGTATTTCTGAGGATGGACAGGGCATTCTTTTCCGTACTGGTCCAGGTTCGCTTTGTCCGAACCGTTACCGTCCCAACGCTCCATTCAGTGCCCTCTAAGGCGTAGGCCATTGCGGTCTCCGGGTATTCCGCTTCAAAGGTGCGCTCTTCCTTGCGGACAAAGAATGTCAGGTCATAGAACTCCGCCTCCGCATACACCTCGGTCACGGCGCTGCCGTCCGTATCCCTGGTATCGGTGACCGTCCTGACCTTGTACACATCGTCCACGATCTGGATCTTCTTCTCGCTGTCGATATACCCACGCTTGCCATCCCGGTAAGGGATCTTAAAGGAAAGGGTGTCCTCGCCGTTGATCTCGCCCGTGACAATGATGTCGTAGGCATTCTCCAGCACCGCCTCCCATGCGCCGTTCCCGTCCAGCACCACCGGCCTTGCGTAGCCGATCTTCTCATAGGGCGCTTTTGGGATGTCGTAGAGCCGGATATCGATAAGCCTTGGCGTCCGTGCAGTGTCGGAAGTCGTGAGCGTTACCCGGAAACGGATATATGCCCGGTTGGGAGAGGTCAGCCGCCCGTCTGCGGGGACTGCCGCCCAATCGCTCCAATCGGTCAGATCATCACTGGTTGATGTCTCCACAAGGGAAACCGCTGTTGTGCCGGAAACATACTCGCTGGTCACGGATACACGTCCCGTGCCGGAAAGATTGCATCCTGCCGCCGCTGTGGTCAGCACGCCCTCAGACGGATACACACCGCCGGATGCCCGGAGCGTAACTGCTCCCGGCTCGGTAATGCCGTCCACGCTCCCGGAGGTATCCCCGGCGTTTGCCATCAGGGAGGAGCGGAAATAGTCCATCAAGTCCTCTGCGGTAAGCGAGGTATCGCAGTCTAAAAACCAGTCGTCCAGCCCTCCGGCATACCAGTAGGAATCGGCGTGCATTCCAAGGATCAGATCCGCTGTGCAGGAGCGGTTCAGTTCCCCGGTAAAGGTGAAAAACTCCGATGGCCACACAGTGCCGCTTTCACGGTCGCCCACCACATACTGTGCCGTCTTGTTATCCGGCTCGATCAGGCAGGCGATAAAGTACCAGCCGCCGTTTACCAGGGAAAAAGGCGGCGTGACCGTTTCATCCAGAATCAGGGAGCCGGTATCGTCATAGAGCATGACCCTCGGCCTGCCTCGGAAAAGGGAGAGGTAGAAGATCGGCTGACCGGGACCGTATCTTGTGTTGAAGATCGGGCAGTAGGTGTTTCCCACAGAATAGGTGGTGGGGTTCATCCAGCCGCCGCAGAGGATACGCCCTCCAAGCTCTGCGAAAATGCTGCCGTCATTTGCGACCTTCAGATAGGTCTGCTCTGTGGCAGGGCTGTTGATATTAAAACGAAAGTAATTGCCTTTCTGCCCGCTCCGCATAGACGCGGTGGTGCCGCTCCAGTTGTTAATGAAGGCAGGTCTTCCCGCACCGGAGGAATCCAGAAGGTTGTTGTTTTCATCGGGAGCGGATTCGTTCATCCGCCACAGGCCGTCCTTTGCCCACTCGACCGGGAACTCGCCTGTGAAGTCTGTCTGTTGATTCAGTATTGTCTTTAGCGCCATCGCCGCTCACCTCCATCTGCTCCTTGCCTGTATTTCAAGCCCCGTAAACACAGCATTCGACACTGCCACGGAGACAGTATTGTTACCCACAGAAAGCGTGGGAAAATTCAGTTCCTCCAGATACGGCAGCCCGTTTCGCACCGTGACGCCGTTTTCATCCTCTACATAGGCAGTCATGCGGTCGGTATCCACCACCAGCGTTTCGCCCGCCGCAAGGGTGGCGTTAACGATCTTTAATTCCTGCCCGTTGGTCGTAATGCTGATATAGTTTCCCGCCCCGGAGGTAATTTCTCCCTCAATGCGGTAGATGGGATTCGACTCCATGTTCCCGGTATGCCGGGTTATGGTGTGACTACCCTCCGCCGTGACAGAAAAGTTTTCATCCTCAATGGCGTAGCCAAAGGGGTCAGGGCAGAAAAAGGTCAAATCAAAGCTGCCGGAGGAGCGCAGGAGCCGTTCGCACTCCACAGCAGCGTTCAGCCTTGCCATAAAATATCGGTCCGGCACATCGTCTAAGATAAGCTGCTTTAATCCGCCCACCGGGTCAAGCCATGCCGCGATATCATCCAGCGTGGAAACCAGGGCGGGAAAGCTGTGCCTGGGGAAGATGCTGCATGAGACCACGATCTCCCGGTAGTCAAAGTCCGCCCCAAAGTCGGTAACGCCATACTTTCCGGGGACGGTGGTGGTAAAGTTTCGGAGCCGACTGCAAACCTGCCAGGAGGTTAGCCTTGCTTTCAGTCCCATGCTCTTTGAAGTGATGTCGTTGTATGAAAAGCCCAAAGAATACCCCTCCTTTATGCCGTACTGAACCGTCCCTGGGCACGGGAACCGGTCTGGATCAGGTTGTAAAGCTCCTGGGAAATCCTGCGGATATCATCCTCACTGCGGACAATCATCTGCTGGATGGTAATCAGTGTTCCGAAAGAGGAACCGCCTGCGCCTCCCATGCTGCCGGAAACAGAGCCGACCGTCCCGCTTGCGTCAAAGGCAAAGTTCGACGGAACTGCCGACTGCATATCCGCTGCCAGCCCGTTCATCACGCCAAGGATGCCGTTGTTCAAATCCTCTGCGGCACTGATGGCCGCGCCCGCGCCATCCTCGATACCGCCTGCAAGTCCCTGGGTCAGCATATCGCCCACCCACGCCATTTCTTTGGATGGGGAAGAAATGCCGAAAAAGCCCTTGATTTTACTGAGCAGGTTCGAACAGAAGCCGCTGACCTTGTTCCACAGCCAGCTTGCCGCATTCCCGATGCCGTTCCAGATGCCCTTGATAAGGTTCAGGCCGATATTTGCCATCTGGGACACGCCGCCGGCAAAGCCCTTCACGATGGCAGAAATGATCTGCGGCACCGCCTTTACGATTTCCACGATGATTTTCGGAAGATTGGCGATCAGGGCCACAAAAAGCTGTACGCCGGCCAGGATGATCTTGTCAATGTTCCCGACAAGGACGTTGATGATGCTTGTGATGATCTGCGGGATTGCGCCTACAATGGTGGTAATGATGGTAGGCAGGTTCTGAATCAGGGAAATCAGCAGGTTTACTCCGGCATCAATAATCTGCGGGATACTGCCAAGAATCGCCGTCACCAGCCCATCAATGATCTGCGGGATTGCCGCCACAATGGCCGTGATGATCTCCGGCAGTGCGGAAATGAGGGAGGTCAGAAGCTGTATCCCGGCGTCAATAATCTGTGGGATCGCCCCAACGATAAACTCCACCAGTGCCGTGATGATGGCGGGCAGGGTTGCAACCAACACGGGGATAGCGTCCAGAAGCCCCTGCGCCAGTCCAAGGATCAGCTGCAGGGCAGCGTCCAGGATCATGGGCAGATTTTCAATCAGCGTCTGCACAATCTGCGTCACCACAAGGACGATCTGCGGAATCAGGGCAGGCACAGCCTCCGCGATTCCCTGTGCAAGGGTGACAATGATCTGCGCCGCACCCTCCACCACAGCAGGAAGGCTCTGGATGATGCCAGACAGAAGTGAAGTCAGCATCTGCATCCCGGTATCCACAAACTGCGGCAGCATGGAGACTGCCGTATTCACAAGCCCCGTAATGGCTCCCGCAAAGGCTTCATCTGCTCCGTCCACGCCGTTTATCATATCGGTAAAGGCAGAGATGACCTCGGAGATGGCGGGAAGGAACTCCGCCCGCAGGCTGTTCTTTACATTGGAGATGGTCTCCCCAAGCCCCGCAAGAGTTTCATCCAGCTGCGCCTGTCCTTCCCTGGATGCCACCAGCGCCTCATTGTTACGGTAAAACGCGCCGCTTGCCTCGTCATACGCTCCGGAGAGGGTCTCCATGATAAGGCGGTTCCGTTCGCTCTCATCCGAGCAGGCCGCCAGCTTCTCGTTAAATTCGTCCTCGCTGATGCCCACCCAGTTTAAGGCGTCCGCCAGGGAGCCTGTGACCTGTCCCACCTTGGCAGTCTCGTTTGCCGACTCGATCATGCCCTCGATGGGAAGGGCATCGCCAAAAGTGCCGTAAACGCCTGCGGCAATGTTCGTCCACTTGGTGATGTCCTGCTCATTTTGGGCAAGCTGTGCCAAAAGCTGTGACGCTTCGGTTGCCGTGTCCGTATCGCCAAGAATCTTGTAAAACTCGTTGTAAGACTTCTGCGCCGCTTCGCCGCTGTAGCCGGCCGCTTCAAAAGCGGTGGTCAGCTTGCCCTGGGCTACCCTGTATTCCTCCGTGGCTTCGTCCAGGTTCCAGATGGCGCTGCCAAGCTCCTTGATGCCGTTTAGCGCCGCCTGGATACCGGAGGAGATGAGGTTGCCCATCGCCACCGTAGCCACCGAAAGGCCGGAGCCTAATTTGTCCGCCCCTTCGGATGCATCCTCCAGCGAATCGCCCAAGTCCTCCGCCACATCCCCGGCGTCCTTCATCCGCTCCCGGTTTTCCCGAAGTTCCCCGGAAAGCTGGGAAATGCGTCCTTCCAGCTCCTTTGCCTCGCTGGAGCCCTTGCCGTACTGCAGAACGGCATTGGAATAGGCACGCTTCATCCCGGCAAGCGCATCCTCCTGCTGGGCGATCTCACGGGAGAGCCGTTCCGTAGCGTCCGCCGCGTCCGTTTCCTCCTGGGATAGGGCTTCAATGGCGCGCTCATTATCGGAAAGCTCCCGCTCCATGCTGTTTAAGGCAGCTTCCGCATTATTCAGCTGGATCTGCCAATTCTGGGTGCGGCGGTCGTTCTCCCCAAAGGAGTCGGCGGCATTCTGGAGGGCAGCCCGCAGGGTTTCCACCTTGTTTTTCTGTGCTTCGATTTCCTTATTCAGCACAGTGTTCCTTGCGGAAAGCGCCTGCACGGACTTATCGTTTTTATCAAACTGCGAGGACACCAGCTTCATCTCGGAGCCAAGCACCTTGAAGGACTGGTTGATCTCGGACAGCGCCTTTTTAAATTCCTTCTCGCCCTCAATGCCAATCTTCAGACCGAAATTATCCGCCACGGGACACACCTCCTCTCTTCGCCCTCATGGACTTCATATCCCTCGTTTCCGTGTAAACACGAAAACTCGCTCATTCCGTCATTCGTCCTCTCCCCAAAAAGCCATACGGCTTTCCGGGGACCCCGTTAGATTCCATAGGGAATCACATCGTCAATGGTCAGCACCTGCTTCGGCTTTGCGATCCCCATAAACTGCTTATGGCATTCCCAGAGATCCATAAGCAAACCAAACGGCATGAGCCACACCTCATCCTGCGAGAGATTCAGATGGGCCATGCCGTAATACAAAAGCCGGGTAAACAACTCCTCGTCACTTACCCGGCCGCCGTGTTTTTTCCCTCCGGCTCACTTTCCACGTTCCGCTTGGTACCCCGGTACATTGCCTCCATGATGGCGTCCTTGTAGTCGGTCAGCTCCATCGGGGAGGTGAGAAGCTCCACCTCATCGGCGGTCAGTTCCGGCTTTTTGTCCTCCGGGTGTTTCAGGTTGTGGACGAGGATGGGCTGGTTGCAGAGAAGGGTGATGAGCCAGACGATCTCGTCCAGCGCCATTTCAAAATTCTCTGCTTTCATCAGCTTCTCGCCCAGGTTTTCCAGGCCCCCGTAGCGTCCGGCGATCTGCTTTGTAGCGCGGGTAGTCAGAAGCATCTCATATTCCACGCCGCCGATGGTGACCATCGCTGTTCTTTCATCCATGACTCAGATCCTCCTTAACCTTCGCCGCCCAGAGAAGCCACAGCGGTTTCCGCATAGGACGGTTCGTAGACTTCCTGGTACCAGTTGGTGATGGTCGATGCGGACACACCAGCATCCCCCTCGGTGACCTCGGCTTTCCAGGGGTGCTTGCCCTGGCCGTCCACCTTGTTGCGGCGCATGACCGTTCCCTCGATGGTGGGTGTGGAGAACTCAATGCTCTCGCCCTTGGTAGTCAGGTTGGTAGCAGGGATGCCGAACTTCACCTTGTACAGCCAGAAGTATCGGTACTTGCCGTTTGCCTTCTTTGCACGAAAGCCAATAGCGACAGGAGCGCCGCCGTCCTCGCTGGCGGAGATGATGACGCCGTTCTGGTCGATCACCGCTCCTGTCAGGTCAGACGCAGCGGCTGCGCCGATATCGTCCACGCCAAGAGTGAGGGTGCCGCTCTGGAACTCTTTCACCACCTCCGCGGCGCCATCGTCCGCATACAGCGTTGCCTCAGCAAGCTCCACGGAAAGCTCTGCGGTCATGGCTTTCGCAAGGGATGCCGGAGTGGCGTAGGTCTCGTTGCCATCCTCATCCTCCGTGATTTTTGAATAGAAAAGTTTATCAAGGCCAATGGTAGCCATATCTCATTCCTCCGTTTCATAGGTTTTCGCCACGTCAATGGCGTAGTGGTGGTAGCCGGTATCGTCCTCATGCCCGATATACCGTCTGTCCGTAATGGTAAAATCAGCGGAAAGCAAGGCTTTGGAAAGCTGCTTTTTCCGCTTCAGATAGTTGCCCCTGGAGAACAGGGAGAGCCGTGCCTCCTGGGTCTCGTATTCCGGCAGGTTATCCGCATGAAGCTCGTAGGTATCCGCAAGCGGCGTGACTACCACATATTCGTCCGGCGGTTCATCGGAGAACACGCCTGTCTCCACAGGCAGACCGACCGCCTCTATCACAGTTTTCAGTTCCGATAATAAACTCAAAGGCTCTCCACCTCCTCGTCAAGCTTTGCCTTCATAGCGCTGATACAGGCGTTTTTGGACGCTGACCGGGCCGGATTCAGAAACGGCTTTGCAGGCTGGCCGCTTTTGCCGTATTCCAAAATGGTGGCGATTTTGGCGTTGCTGTCGCCGTCAGAACGGGGTTCGGAAAAGCCCACCTTTATGTCAAAATCCCCGTTCCTGTCCTGCAGGGCGGGAGAAGTGCCAAGGGAGCGCAAAAGCTCACCTGTGCTTCTGGAGTCATACTTTGTCCCGCTGCCAATGACAGACTGCAGGTTGGAGCGCACCTTGTCCTCCACGACCTCTGCGCCTGCCTCCAGCACTTTCGGGATGATCTCATCCGTCTTATCCGCCAGCCGGGATACCTTCATCAGAAAGTCCTCCGGCATTTTCCATGTTGCTTTAGCCATCGTCCTCACAACCTCCATATCGTTCGCTTCCGTGCAGGCACGAAAGCTCATTCATTCCAGTGCTCGTCCTCTCCCCAAAAAGCCATACGGCTTTCCGGGGACCCCTAATGCACCTCCGTCCCCAATACCTCCAGATACATTCCTCTGCCTTTCACATCCTCCACAGAAGTGATCTCAAAGGTATGCCCGTCACAGAGGATTCGCATATCCGTAGTCACGGTAAGGTCAGGAATCACTCGGAACCGAAAAAGATCAGTGGCAGTGGAAAAAGACGCCATGTTTGCCCATTTCTCACTGCCATGCCGACCTTCCCGGTATGCCCGAACCTCTGCCACGGTCACATCTGTTTCCGTCTTGAAGCCGTCCTCATCCTGAGTAAACTGTTTCTCTACGATGGAAATGAAGGTGTTCATCTTGCCAAAGCTCATACTCACACCTTCCAATCCCGGTCAAGCCGAAGAAGCAAGTTTACCGTGTTCCACACCTGTTGTGCCGCATTGGTGTTGTCTGCGAAGAAACCGCCTGTGGAGCCGTCCCTGGACTCATAGAAATGCGATGCCAGCATGATCACCGCCTGTTCGGTAGTAGCTGGCATCGCATTTTCTGTGTAGTAGCCCTCCGGGATATGCTGGTAGCTCTCTGCATAGGAAACGGCAGCGGCGATGTAGCCCTTCAGAAGCTCATCATCCGCCGAATGCTCCAGAATGAGATTGGCTTTTACTTTCGAGAGTAGTTCTTCCATCACCGCCGCCTCCTCTCATTAGCCCGCAGACTTCTGCGCCAGCACCTTGATGGCTTCCGGCAGAATCAGCTTGCCGTCCACACGCTGGGAGGCAAGGAAACCTACCTGCCCGGTAGCGGCATACAGCTCGTTCAGGCGCTTGAAGGAACGGCCCTGGCGGTCAGCGATCCAGTAATAGCTGAAATCACCGAAGGCTACGGTCTTGGCGTCTGCGGCAATGGCAGGCATATAGGCAGAGGTGCGTACCGGCTTTCCAAGCAGCAGGTCAGGAGCGCCTGCGGTCAGGGAAGGCTGCCAGAGGTACTGCCCCTGGTTGTCCTTCAGCTTGCGGATGGCCTTGATGGTGGAATCGTTTAACACCCACACAGCGTTTCTGCGGTAAGGGGCTTTCAGGGAATAGAACAGGTCGATCAGCTCATCGGCAGTGATCGCCGTAGCAGACGCAGCGGTAACGCCGGTCTCTGCACCGCCCGTTGCGGCAAGGATACCCAGAGGCTTTCCGGAGCCGTCCCCGGTAAAGAATGCTTCCTCCTCCTTAGCGCCGATGCGGCGGGCGAACTCACGGGAGATGTAGCTCTCCAGATCAAAGACGCTGTCATTGAGCAGTTCCTCAGAAACTTTGATCATGGTACCCAGCTTGTAAGCGCCGATGGATACCTGACCGAAGGAGTCGTCGCTTTCCAGATATGCGCCTTCCTCATCGATCCAGGATGCGGTACCCTTGGTAGCCACCACGGGGATCTTGCGGTCGCCGCTGGAGGTCTGGATGATCTTTGCCAGCTGACGGAAGATGTTCTCCTCCTCCAGAGCTTCTACCAGAGTGCGCTCGTACTCGTCAGGAACGAGATACCCACCCTCGGAATCAGTGCCGATCTGCAAAGCGTTCATCACGGTGGGCATAGGGGACTTGGAACGCATCATGTTCCAGAAGTTCTGGCGGTACTCATCGGTAGCGCGGCCGGTCTTGGCAGTTTCCTTGCCGTTCATGGGCTTTCCGGTGAGGGGCTTGTTTACCGGACGGTTCAGCTCCGCCTCCAGCGCCTCCTGACGCTCCAGACGGGCGATCTCCTTGCCGAGATCGGTGATCTCCTGCTCCATGCGGGAGTAGGTGGCATCGTCCTCAGCGGACAGCATACCTTTGTCGTTTCTGTGGGAATCCAGGAATGCCTTGGTGGCCTCCCAGGCTTTGGCGCGCTTCTCGCGCAGTTCAAGAATAGTCATAGTCGTTATCCTCCTTAAAATTTCATCAAATTAAGCCGTTCGTAGAGACTGTCTACGGAGCGGCCCTGGGGTTTGGAATCTTCAGTTTTCTTAGGATTGGTCATGCACTTCGCTGCGATCTTGTCCATCAGGGAATTGACCACAGCTGCTTTGGAATACAGCATGGACACCGCAGGCGGCTCCATGTCCTCCGGCACATCGGCGCGTTTGAGAATATCGTCGGCAAAGCCAAGCTCTACGGCCTTACCGGCGTCCATCCAGGTCTCCGCGTCCATCAGGTGGGACAGCTTGGCGCGGGACAGCCCGGTCTTGATCTCATAGGCGTTGATGATGGAATCCTTCACGCTCCCGAGCATCTCGATGGCCTTCTGCATTTCTGCGGTATCGCCCATCGCCACGGTCATAGGGTTGTGGATCATCATCATGGAAACAGGGCTGACCAGCACCTTTGTGCCAGCCATCGCAATGACCGATGCGGCGCTGGCCGCAATGCCATCGATCTTGACCGTAACATTGCCCTTGTAGTCCATCAGCATATTGTAGATTTGTGCTGCCGCCACGCAGTCGCCGCCGGGGCTGTTGATCCAGACGGTGATATCGCCGGAGCCTGCCATCAGTTCCTCCTTGAAAAGCTGCGGCGTGATGTCGTCGTCAAACCAGCTTTCCTCGGCGATGGTGCCGTTCAGGAACAGCGTTCTCTCCACTGTTTCCGTCTGATTCTCCTGATTCGTCACCGTCCTGTTTGTCCACTTCCAGAACTTCTTCATCGGGATTTTCCTCCTTTCCGTCATCGTTCGGTTGTGTATCTGCAAAAGCTCCGGCGTTGCCAAGCGGGAGCATATTGCCGTTAATAAGGTAAAGATCGCCGCCATCCTCGGCTGGGATGCGGTCCATATTCTCCAGTTCCCGGATGTCATTGGCACTCATCCAGCCGTTCTGCCTTGCCGTAGCATAGCCGTTCATGCGGCTGGCGTAATCACCACGAAGCAGACCCTCCACATTGAACTTGGTAAAATACTGTTTCTTTTCCTCTGCGGAAAAGAGCGTCCGCTGGATGGACTGCTCCCAGCGCACCAGCCAGGGCTCCAGCGTGTATTTCACGAACTCCAGAGACTGCTGCTCAATATTGGAGAAACTGGACTTTTCCAGATCGCCCACCATGTGGGGCGGTACTCGGAAAATACGGGCGATCTCATTGATCTGAAATTTTCTCGTTTCCAAAAACTGCGCCTGCTCCGGCGAGATGCCGATAGGCGTGTATTTCATGCCCTCCTCCAAAACGGCGATCTTGTTGGCGTTGCCGCTGCCGCCGAAGGTGGACTGCCAGCTTTCCCGGACACGGCCTGGGTCTTTAATAGTTCCCGGATGCTCCAGCACGCCTCCGGGGGCAGCACCGTTGGCGAAGAACTTCGCCCCGTATTCCTCACAGGCAATGGCCATGCCGATGGCGTTCTTTGCCATAGCGATAGGCGAATAGCCCACAAGCCCGTCAAATCCAAGCCCCGGAATATGCAGCACATCTGAGGGTTTCAGCCGCACGACTGTACCCTTGACCGTGGGTGCATCGTCGGTGCTGACGGTGTATTCGTAGTAGAGCTTGCCGTCCCTGTCACGGTCCACCGTCATCCTGTCCGGCATCAGTGGGTAGAGGGCAATGACCTCGCCCTTGCCGTTGCGGATGATCTGGGCGTAGGCGTTGCCCCACAGGAGAAGGTGGGTCATGAGCGTTTCCCGGAATACGAAGGAACTCATCTCCGGGTTCGGCTCATCGTGCAAAAGCAGATACAGCGGATGGTCGATAGCCTTTTCCTTGCCGCCATCCTCCTTGTAACGGTAGAGGTGGAGCGGCAGTCCCGCCACAGCCTCAGCCAGGATACGGACGCAGGAATAGACCGCCGTCATCTGCATGGCGGAGCGTTCATTGACCCGTTTGCCCGCCGAGCTGCTGCCAAAGAAAAAACTGTAGGCGCTGCCCGTAGTACGGTTCTGGGGCTTATCCCTGGAACGGAAAAGCCCTGAAAAGATACCCATATATGATCACCGTCCTTCCTCAAATAAACAAAAGGCCCCGGCTGTCATAAACCGAAGCTCCCGTATCGTTGCCACAGCGGATCGCACGGTCAAGACCCATGATGGTGGCGATTGCCCCGTCGATCTTCTCTGTGGATTTTTCTTTGTCCGCCTTGATGTTGCCTGCCGGGTCGGTGCGGATGTAGATGTTATCCATCATCCACCGCAGCACCGGATGGCCGCCGTGGGCGATTTTCTCCTCCAGCACCAGCTTCATCAGTTCCTTGGTGGGAGGACTCATATCCTTAAAGCCCTGTCCAAAAGGAACCACGGTAAAGCCCATCCCCTCCAGGTTCTGCACCATCTGTACAGCGCCCCAGCGGTCAAAGGCGATTTCTCGAATATTGAACCGCTCACCCAGCTGCTCGATGAATTTCTCAATAAAACCGTAATGCACAACATTTCCCTCGGTGGTCATCAGTACGCCCTGGCGCTCCCACAGGTCATAGGGGACATGATCTCTGCGTACACGCAGGTCGAGTGTTTCCTCCGGTATCCAGAAGTAAGGCAGGACATAGTATTTGTCATCCTCGTCCAATGGCGGGAACACCAGCACAAAGGCCGTGATGTCCGTAGTGGAGGATAAGTCCAGCCCGCCGTAGCAGATGCGCCCTTCCAGATCGTCCTCGGAAACCGGGAAGGCACAGGCGTCCCACTTGTCCATCGGCATCCAGCGGACGGACTGCTTCACCCACTGGTTGAGCCTTAGCTGCCGAAAAGCATTCTCCTCGCCGGGATTCTGCTTGGCGGATTCACAGGCGGCCTTAACCTTATCGATGCCCACCGTGATGCCAAGGGAGGGGTTTGCCTTCTTCCAGACCTTGGGGTCTGTCCAGTCCTCATCCTCGGCAGCGCCGTAAATGACAGAATAGAAGGTGGGATCGACTTTCCTGCCTTCCGCAATGTCGATGGCTTTCTGGTGTACCTCGTAGCAGATGGAGTTCGTGTCGTTGCCCGCCGTGGTGATCAGAAAATACAGAGGCTGCATCCGGGCGTCGCCGGAGCCCTGGAGCATGACGTCAAAGAGTTTCCGGTTGGGCTGGGTGTGCAGCTCATCAAAGATCACGCCGTGGGTATTGAAGCCGTGCTTGTTCGCCACATCCGCCGACAGCACCTGGTAGGAGGAATTAGTGGGGAGGTAGGTGATCTTTTTCTGGGACTCCAGGATCTTTACCCGCTTGGAAAGCGCGGGGCAGAACCGCACCATATCCACCGCCACATCAAACACGATCTTTGCCTGGTTGCGGTCGGCGGCACAGCCATATACCTCGGCACGCTCCTCGCCGTCCCCGCACAGGAGCAGGAGCGCCACAGCGGCGGCAAGCTCCGATTTGCCCTGTTTCTTGGGTATCTCGATGTACGCCGTATTGAACTGCCGATAGCCGTTGGGCTTCAGAACTCCAAACAGGTCTCGGATGATCTGCTCCTGCCAGTCGATCAGTTCAAAGGGCTTGCCTGCCCAGGTGCCCTTGGTATGGCTGAGAGACTCGATAAACATCACTGCAAAATCGGCAGCGTCCTTATCGTAGTGTGAGGTCTTCGCCATAAACCGGGTAGGCGTGTATTTCTTCAGTTTTCGCATAGGCACCACCTCCAAAATGGCATAAAAATAGCACCGGCTATTTCTAACCGATGCTTAAAAATACAGGTTGACAAACTGGAAATTGTATTACCAGTTTTAAAGCGATTCAAGAAGTAAGGTCGCTTTATTTGCAACTTTCTCTTTAATAGCAGAAACTGTATCTTCAACGGAAAGTTGTGTTGTATCTAAAATATTTTTCTCGTATGCTCCCAAATTATTAAATTGCTCCCACATGATTTCTACTAACTCAATATTAGTTTTTCTATCTAATTTTGAGCGTTCAATCGCCCGCTTCATGGTTTCTTCCTTATTAGCCCTCAAAACGATATAATGCACTTCATATCCCTCTCGTACAATGTTTAGCCACGGCTCTAAAAACCACGGACCGATAATACCGTCTACAATCACATCATATCCTCCACGGACATAACGCTTTGCGGCTTCTAAAAAAGCCTCAATCACAATTAGATTTTGCTCATTAGATTCCGGCAAATGTGGGGGGATTGCTCCTTTACTAAGATAATGGTAAAAATCATCCGTGTGCATATGCACAGATTTTTCCATAGTGGATTCTTTGGCAACAATAGCTGATGTTGTGGTTTTTCCTGTTCCTGGTGCGCCAGTAATTACAATAATTCTTCCGCTCTTCATTTATTTTTATCCCCTCAATTCCGATTTGTCCCCACCAAGATTACTTTATTATACAGCAAAATTGTGAATTTTTCAACGCTCCCGGCTTTCCATATGGCGGTGGATCGTCTCGATGATCTGCTCCTGCTCGGCAGTGTCCACGCCGATGGACCGGAGCACCTGCCTGGTGCCGCAGTCCGGGCAGATGAGGGTCTTGTTGTCCTCCCTGGAAAGCGCCGGAGCGCCGTGGTAGGTCCTGCCGCAAAGCGGGCAGGCCGCCGTCCTTATGATGTTATCCTTCATAGCCGCATACCTCCCTGCATTTATCGTAGGCGTCGATCAGAATGTTCTTGTCGAAGTAAAAGGTGTCGTACCCCTCCAGGCAGGTCCTCATGTAAAAGTTGGTGGGGATGCCGATGGGCCTGTCCTCGTGCATGACGTAGGCAAAGGCCGCCACCGTTCTGCGCTTGCCTGTGCGGATGCCCTTGTACTGCAGTTTGATGTCCTTCTTGTAATAGAAGTTGGGGAATCCCTCGTAGCGGTCGAGGGCGGCTTCATCCGCAGCCGTCACCTCCCAGATCACCACGGGAACCGTGCCGCCAGTACATTCCTCAATCGTGAGGTAAGAGCCGGTCTTGCTTCCTTTGAACAGCAACTCCCATCCTTTGAGGTTTGCCGTGCCGAGAATTGTGGCGTGTGGGCAGCGCATCCGCATCTGCAGGACATTGAGGTTGCTGCCGTAGGCGATGTAGTATCTTTTTTCTTTCATGTGTATCCATCCTTTCCTGGAGGACTTAGGTTACTTGTCCTTCTACCACCCTAAGACCGCCGAAGCGGTCAGGGGCAGGGCATTTAACCTAAATCCTTCAAGCGGCTGCTCTGCCGTGCCGGAAGGCTGTATCCCCGGCAAGGTTGCGGGTCAGGAAATCTCTGGCCGTTGCGAACTCCTCGCCGATGAAGCCCAGGCGGAGGAGCCAGGTTCTCATGGCGTACTTGGGGTTCTCGCTCTGCTGGGGTTTGGGGCTTGCCGTCCGCACATCCTTTGCCATCTGGCTCAGCGCCAGGCAAAGCTGGATGTAGCTTTTGAGCTGTCCTGCGTGGATGCCGCCCCGGCGCTCTGCGGTCGGCTCATCAAACTGGAAGAGCCTGAACTCGACTGTCCCTTTGGTAAAGGTGGCGTGGAGGTTGAGCATATGGTAGCGGCTGTCGTTGTAATGCTGGTTCCTGCCGTAGCTTGCGCCGTGGCTGGTGTACCAGATGTCCGCAAGCTGTGCCATCGTCTTGGGCTTTCTGCTGTTGACCTTGGCAAGGAAGTTGGGGTCTACCGTGCGGCAGTAGCGGCTCATGCGGCTTCGGTCGAGCTTCAGGGCTTCTGCGATCAGGCTCTCATGGCTTGCCATGATGTTGGCGAGGTTCCGAAGGCTCTGCGGTGTATGCCCCTGCGCTCCGATGTGGATGTGGACGCCGCAACCCCGGCTGGCGTCGCTTTTCGCGCCGTTGTGACGAAGCTGCCTGCAAAGCTCCTGCAGGGTTTCGATGTCCTGGTAGGTCAGGATTGGAGTGACCAGTTCGCATTTCTGCTCGTCCGCTCCTGCGATGGAAACGTCCTTCTGGAATTTCCACTCGCGCCCCTGTGCGTCCCAGGCGCTCCAGGTGCTGTAGCCGTTGCGGCTTGCGGTATTCTCAAATCTCCCTGTTCCAAAGAAGTCGGCGGCAACCTTGGCTGCCTTCTGGCGGGTGATGCTGTTCATCTCGACCTCGACCCCGATGGTCTGGTTTTTCATCTCTGCGATCTGCCTTGCTGTTTTCTCGTTCATGGTGAATCCTCCGTTTTCGTTTGGTGTGTTTTCCCTTTCGGTGTACACATATTCGCTCTAAAAGAGGATAATAGCAAGGCCATTTTCGATAATATACTACACAAAGATGAACGCAAGATATTGTGTAATTTACACCCGCTCACCACCATCAGATGTGTTCTTGACCTTTCGGCACAGGTCTTCTCCGAACGCCACGGAAAGGCCGCTGCCGTTGTCCCAGGCGACCATGATGGAGCCGATATCATCCACGCCCATCACAGTGCCATGCGTGCCGATTGGCGGTGCCTGGGGATCGTCCATCCGCACCAGTTCTACACGGGTGCCTGCAGGATACTCTCTGCGGATGCGCTCTGCAATTTCCTTACTCGGAAACCGCATGGTCAGCACCTCCATTCTTGAATGCTGAGGAACCGGAGAGGTTCTTCAGCAGGATCTTGCGTTCGACTTTGTATTCGCTGCCGATGAAGCCCAAGCGCAGGAGAAAGCAGCGGAAGGCGTACTTCTCATTATCCACCGCTTTCTCCGTGACCGTCACGCGCTTGGCGTTTTTGCTCATCTCGCAGAGCGCGGAAATGAAATGGGTGTAGGCTTTGACCGCATCGGCGTCAGGCATCTCTCTAAACCAGGGGAATGCCACCCGGTCTTCCTGGATCTCGATTGGCAGAGCGTCCACACCGAGCGCCTTTTTGATAAGGCTGCCCTTGGCATCCAGCAGCTTGGTGAGGTTGCCAACCGCCACCTTGTCCAGCGGGATCTCCACCGTCAGCCCCACGTTTGCCTCCTGTGGCTCGGTTTCGCTTTCTTCGGATAATTCCTCGGAGAGCCGTTCCTCGCCGTCCTGAGCCTTGCATTCAAAGCCTGCGGCGGCGATGGCTTCAAGTACCTGCTCGATCTCCTCGCTGTCGGCGCGGTCGTCAAACAGGAGCGTCCCGTCCTTGGTGACCGTGAAGTAGTCGATCTCATAATTGCAGGTGGGCATGAATTTGTATTCCGCCCTGGCACCTGTGGCATCCGAAATGACCTTGACCAGTTCCTTGCGCTTTGCGCCTGTCACATTGTATCTGATTTCCATGTGCGAAAACCTCCTTTGTTTTTGGTAGTCACATATTCGCTCTGAACCCCTGTAATAGCAAGCGATTTCCGCACATTTTGCTGTAGAATAGCTGCCGGATCATTCGCCGGATAACTGTGCATAGTACACGATGCCGGAAAACGTCAGCTTATTCTGTTCCATCCGTGACCTCCTCATAGCTGTATGTCCTGCCATCCCGGAGGACGCTCACGCTATCCGCAGAGCCGGCCTGCTCGATGTAGCGGTTTACGATGACATCACAGAACTTCTCATCCAGTTCGATGGTGCGGCAGATGCGGTCGGTCTGCTCACAGGCAATGAGGGTAGAACCGGAGCCGCCGAAGGGGTCCAGTACTACCGAGTTTGCCATACTGGAGTTGCCGATGGGATAAGCCAGCAGTGGGATCGGCTTCATGGTGGGATGCTCGCCGTTCTTCTTGGGCTTGTCGAACTCCCAGATGGTGGTTTCCTTCCTGCCCGTGTACCACTGGTGCCTGCCGTTTTTCTTCCAGCCGTACAGCACAGGCTCATGTTGCCACTGGTAGGGAGAGCGGCCGAGGACAAGGGACTGCTTCTTCCAGATACAGCAGCCGGATAAATAAAATCCCGCATCGGCAAACGCCCTGCGGAAGTTTAAGCCCTCGGTGTCGGCGTGGAACACATAAATAGATGCGTCCGCCGCCATGACCGACTCCATATTTTTGAATGCGGCAAGCAAAAACTCATAGAATTTCTCGCCTGCCATATTGTCGTTCTTGATTTTTCCCGCCGAGCCTTCATAGTTGACGTTGTACGGTGGGTCGGTGATCACCAGGTTTGCCTTAGTCCCGTCCATGAGGATTTCATAGACCTCCGGTTTGGTGGAGTCCCCGCATACCAGACGGTGTCTGCCAAGCGTCCATACATCGCCGCTTTTGGTGAAGGTAGGCTTTTGTAGCTCCGCATCCACATCGAAGTCATCCTCTTTGGCTTCCATGCCGTCATCGAACAGAGCCGCCAGTTCCTTTTCATCAAAGCCGGTGAGCAGAGGGTCAAAGTCCATGCCCTGCAAAGACTCGATCTCTACTCGCAGAAGCTCCTCATCCCATCCGGCGTCCATCGCCATGCGGTTGTCGGCAATGATGTATGCTTTCTTCTGCGCCTCGGTGAGGTGGTCGGCAAAGACGCACGGTACTTCCTTGATGCCTTCTTCTTTGGCAGCAAGAATACGTCCGTGTCCGGCAATCACGCCATAGTCACGGTCAATGATGACGGGGTTGATAAAGCCGAACTCCCGGAGGGAGGAGCGGAGCTTGGTGATCTGCTCTGGGCTGTGTGTCCTTGCGTTGTTCACATAGGGTACCAACTTGGCGATAGGTACCAGCTGCATTTCCGTTGTTGTTTTCATCGCACCAGCCCCCATTCCGCAAATTTCTCAAAGCCGCCAAGAGACTGGATGTATTTCCGAGCAATCTCCACGATCTCCGCATAGGGAATGCTGTCCACGGTATCGTCCCCGATGGCGCAGGCAAGCTCCACCGGCTTTCCCGTTTCCTGTGCCTTCAGCCAGGCGTAAATGTTGACCGACACATCCGCCTTGGAGAGGTCTTTCCCGTGCAGACCGCCGCCTGTGACGGAATCTGCCATATCGCTGCCCAGCTTGCGGTTGGTTGCACCTGTGTCCACGTCCGTGCCGCCTGTCCAGTCACCCAGGGGATTTACCTCGGCGTGAGGATATACTTCCTTGAGGTGCTGAGTTCTGGCATTGCTCTGGCAGAGGATGAGCCTTGCGCCGTCCAGAATGTACTTGCCGTCATAGGGATAAGTGTGATACACACTTTTGGCGATCTCGCAGAGTACTTTCTGCTCCTCGGTCACAGGCATTCCTTTGAAGATACCGTTGTCGCCGCAGCGGATTCCGTCCACCTGATTATTGGCGAGGTGTCCGTCCTGCGGCACTTCCACATAATCCGTGTGCAGATTCCCTGCGATGCGATGGACAATGGATTGCACTTCATCCCGTGGAATGCTTACCGATGTTTCCGCAATGATATGGCAGATGCCGTGACCGATGAGAACCTCCACGGCGATCCTCGGATTTTCATCTTTTCTGTACGCCGCATCCACCAGAGCGCCGGCGATGCGATCAGCCACCTTGTCCGGGTGGCACGGATTTACTTTTTCAAACATAGCGTTATCCTTTCCGCGCCCGCAGTAAGCGCTCCATCAAATCATCCTGGGGAGAAACCTCCCCGTAATCGGTGCTGCAGTTTTCCTTGACGATCTGGAAGATTTCATTCCACAGCCGCACCGCCTGGTTCATGTAGTTGATGCCGATATTGATAAACGGCGATGGAATCGGCTTCTGGGTGGTGGGGTGCTTGGAGAGGAATCCCATGCGGTTCGTCATCTCCTCGCACTGAATCCAGCGGGCACTGCACATGGCGTACCGCTCCAGAAGCTGCGGGGACACCTTTGCCGCGCAGCCCACCTTCTTTAACCACTCCCAGGTTTCCGTGTAGATTTCTTCTGCCTGGAGCGTACTCCCGTCACGCTGCTCGGCGGATAAAAACTCATGGGGCTTTGGCATATCGACACCCTCGACTTCGGGAATATCCAGCACTTCCAATCTGCGCCCGCCCGGATTGCCGTTCTCGGCTTTCTCCTTGACCGCGGACTTTTTTCTTCCCGCACCGGGTCTCGCACCGCCGCGCCCGCCTGTGTTATTGGATTTTGTCGGCATTTTCTCACCTCTTTTCCGCAAAAATAGAGCGACCGCTATCGGCCGCCGTCAATTACCCTTTTGATTTCGCCTTTTTCGCGCACGAAGCCCCGGGCCGCTGCCCGCATACAGGACCCGCAGAGATTTTGACCGCCCTACCGGTCGCCAAGGTCGTGGTGGATCTTGGTATGGCAGGAGCGGCAAAGGCTCATCAGGTTGTCCCTGGCATGAGTGCCACCCTGAGAAATGGGAACGATGTGGTGGACCTCCTCCACAGGCGTCAGCCGTCCTTCCTTAAGACACATCTCACAGAGAGGATGCACCGCAGCGTAGTGGTCACGGATTCTCTTCCAGGCTCTTCCGTATTTCTTGTTTACGTCCGCACTGCGTTCGTATTTGTTGTACTGCCTGCGGGCAATGGCTTCATGCTCCTTGCAGTACTGACCGTCAGTGAGATTAGGACAGCCGGGGTAGGAACAGGGCCGCTTTGGTTTTCTCGGCATCGTCTCACCTCCTTGGGGCATAAGAAAAGCCCTGCAGGAGAGGGCGCTCCCACAAGGCCTTCGTGGATTTTACTTTGTCCATCATAATACTATCATAAGAGGCGACTCTCAATCTCTCTCATTTACTCTCATGATGGTGGCAACGCAGGAAAGGGCTGTATCGTGCATCCGATAAATGTGCTGGATACTGTAATGCATCTCCACCGCGATTTTCTCCCACGAGAGGAAGCACAGGTATCGCTTCTCCAGCAGGGTTTGCAGCTCGACATCCGAAACGGCCTGTATCGTGGCCATGATTTCTTTCTTCAGTTCCACCAGATCTTCAACGTCATGTTTCAGACTTTCCTCAACCTCGATAATCTTCAAAACAGCCCGTTCAACTTTGGAGCTGCCGCGATTCGGGTTTCTGGGCATGTCGCTATAAACAGCGGTACAGGATGTTGCCAGTTCGTTTAAAGACTCGATCTGCTGGAGCTTGGATTTAATCCGCATATCCAGAGTCCGAGCTTGTGTCAGATATTCTTTAGCGGTCATTTTGCTTCTCCTTCTGTAATGATTGGATCAGAAATTCCGGATCGACTTTTGACAGGACACCGAACCAGCCGGAGCGGAAAAAACGCTCAATTTCCTTCAGTTCCCGCTCGTCGTCGCTTAGCCGGTAATCCTTGACCGCTTGTAGAATGATGGCATTTGCCAGTTCTTCGTATAGGTTCAAAGTCGCACCTCCGAATTTGGAATCACTCGGATTGGCGAAGATTGTCGTGTTTTGTCTTTAAATTTTCAGATTTGCCTTAACCGCAGCGATAAGTGCCGACTGCGTTTTATCCTTGGCCTTCAGAGCCCGGAGTATTTGCTCGTCAATGGTGCCGTCCGTTACGATGTGTTGGACAATCACGGTTTCCTCTGTCTGCCCTTGCCGCCAGAGCCTTGCTATTGTCTGGGAATAGAGCTCCAAGGACCATGTGAGGCCGAACCAGACGATTGTGTTGCCACCGGCCTGGAGATTCAGTCCATGTCCGGCAGAAGCCGGATGAATCAGAGCTACCGAGATTTCGCCGTTGTTCCATCTGCGGATACTGTCAGCCTTGTCGAGCTTGGAAAACGGAATATGCCGCTCGTGCAGGCGCTCCATGATTCGCTCCAGATCGTGTTGATACCAATAGGCCACCAGAAGGGGCTTGCCATTGGCTGATTCGATAATGTCCTCCAGAGCGTCCAGCTTCTGCTCGTGAATCGAGACCGCATTTCCGGCATCGTCATAAATGGCACCGTTGGCCATCTGAGAGAGCTTGCCGGAGAGGACTGCAGCATTGGCGGCAGATATTTCGCCTTCGGGCAGGTCCAGAATGAACTGCTTTTTCATCTCGTCGTAGGCATCCTGCTCGTCTGGGCTGAGATAGACCTTGTATTCGCTGGATATGAGTTTCGGCATTTTTAGGTGGTCTGTGGATTTCATCGAAATGGTGATATCCGAGATCTGTCGATAGATGGCTTGCTCAGCACCGAGCTTCGGACGATAGCTGTAGACGATTTGACCGTTCGTCGCGTCTGGCACAAAATACTCCTGTCGATAATAGGTGATAAATCGGCCGAGGCGTTTACCCATATCGATGACCTTGAACTCAGCCCATAGATCCATGAGTCCGTTGCTGGCCGGAGTGCCGGTGAGCCCAACGACTCGCTTGATTCTGGGCCGCACCTGCATCAGAGCCTTGAACCGTTTTGACTGGTGATTTTTGAAGGAAGAAAGCTCGTCTACCACGACCATGTCGAAATCAAACGGGAGCTTGCTTTTCTCGATAAGCCACTGGACGTTCTCACGGTTAATAATGTACATGTCCGCCTTCCTCGTCAGAGCTGCTTTTCGTTCCGCCTCGCTTCCTACCGCTACCGAATAGGTCAGTTGATGGAACTGATCCCATTTTTGAAGTTCTGCGCTCCAAGTATCACGCGCCACACGTAGCGGAGCGATGACCAGAACCTTATGCACCTCGAAACTGTCAAACAGCAGGTCTGCAATAGCGGCCAGGGTGATGCTCGTCTTGCCCAGGCCCATGTCCAGCAGCACGGCAGCGAAGGGATGCTCTTCGATATAGTTAATGGCGTACCTCTGGTACTCATGCGGTTCGTATTTCATCAAGTATCCCTCCAATCTGCTCAAGGTCATCAAGGATATATACCTTGAAGCCCAGCCGCCGCAGCAATCCATGTCTGGCTACCTGCAAAGGCCTCGGTTCCTTGCCGGGTGCCTTGACCTCCACAAATCCTATCTTGCCTCCGGGCAGCAGTACCAGTCGATCCGGCATCCCGTCAAATCCGGGGCTCACCAGTTTTGGTGCAATGCCGCCACTGCTTTTCACAGCCTTGACTAAGTGTTGTTCAACGATTTTCTCTCGCATAGTGTTCCTCCATCAGGGATTAGAGTGGGTGGAGTGCAGGTCGTGAACCTCATATCGCTAACTTTTCTTATAGGCTATTTTTTAGGGCTATAAGAAAAGTTCCAGAAAAGACCTTCACGACCTGCACTTTTGCTGTTACTCCATGAAATCAGACTTGAGCTGCAAGCCAGAAATCATGATTCCGGCACTGGTTTTGCGCCGCACGAAACCAGCCGCTTCCAAGGCTGCGTAAAAATCGGTCGTACTGCGAATGTAGTCGCCCACCTGCATACAATAACTGCGGTATGCGGTGTAGAACTCGCCGGATTTGGTTTTTCCGTCTGGATCTATCACGCAACATTCGTCAAAGAACTGAGAAAGCCAGTCGTTGTTCTCTCTGTATTTTCTGGTAGCTTCTTCGACCACCGCTGGTTTGACAATGTGATAGTCCCGCTCGATCACACGCTTGGCACCAGCCATGATCCATTTGAGAATTGCGCCACCGGCTTTCGCATAGAGATAATCAGTATAGTTCTTGATATCCGACGAGCCTTCGATCCTCGCATTGAATGGGATCACGATCAGCCTGCGCCACGTTCCGGCATCGAGCGCACCGACCTTCGGCAGGTGGTTCGTGTAAAGTACGAGAGTGTGGCTCGGCACGAAGCTGAACGGGTCCTTGTACTTTTTCTCTGCATAAATCTCGTCTGTAGAACTAAGCTGCTTGACGTTGGCGGTGGAAAGGCGCATACCTTCCTCCAGCTCGGCTGCAATGATGAGTCGCTTGCCCTTTGCCTCAGCCAGCTCTGGTTTGACATTACGCTTGCAGCCGACAGTCAGCGTGTCGGCGGACAGATTGCCACTATAGGTACCCAGCACACGGGCCAGCGTATTCCAAAAGGTGGACTTACCGTTGCGGCCTTCACCGTAAGCGATGATTAAGGCCTCAACGCAAACCTTCCCGATAGCGGATAGACCGGCAACCTCCTGAACATAACTGATGAGCTCGTTGTCACCACAGAAGAAGGTTATCAGCGCATCCTGCCAGATTTCAGTGCCTTTGTCAGCCGGGTCCACGCTTGTCTGCTTCGTGATGTAATCCGCAGGTGTGTGTTCGTGAGCTGAGGCTATACCGATGCGAAGGTCATAGGTTGCTGACGGAGTATTGAGCAGAAATTCATCCGCATCCAGCTGCCGCTGATCAATCTCGACCATCGGGCGCGTTTCCTTTAAGGCAGCAGAGATGTATTTTGAGTCCCTGCGCTTGATAGCAAAATTGCGGTAGGTCGTGGCATTCTCATATTTCTGGAAGGAACGAGCCTGTTCCGAACTGAAAGCCATCGCCGCCTTCTTGGGACCCATTGAGGCCAGCAGTTCCCATGCGCCATTTTTCATCATCTCGTCAACGGCCTTCTTAATCTCGGTTTCCGCCTCTTCAAGCTGGCGGGTCGTGAGTTCCTGCGCCACAGCCTGTGCCTTGGGCTTGGATTCCTCCCAGAATCGACCGTTGTAAACAAGGAAGTCCGTCGAGGGCGAATAACGGAGCTTGCCTTCATATTCTCGTGCCAGCATCGTGGCTTGCCCGACATCGGAGTAGTCGGTGGGCTTGAGCTGCAGGTTCTGATTGTACTGCTCCGGAGGGATGTAACCCTCCTGCGCGGAGATTTTTTCATAGAATCGCTGTGCGCTGCGCCAGATACTGTCGAGTTCTGACTGCTCCAACGGCGGCTGGCAGCAAGCAGCCACTTCCGCAAAATGCTTATGCGCCTCATCTGTATTGCCGAAGCGCTTCAGGATGCGTCCGGCATAATGGGACATTGTGGCGTTGCGGCTGCCTTCTGGAATGATGATGTCGCCGTAGCTGCCGGAGTCCATATTGGCGTCAAAATCATCGTCAGCAAGGAATGTGGTCAGCGTCATCGGCCCGTCGAAGATCTCAACCTCCGGCTTCTTTGTGCCGAAGAAAAAACGAGCGGCGTCGAGTGCCTTGGTGTCGAAGTACGGAAAGATATGGTTGGCCAGCTTTTTCATCTCGCTGTACTGGCCGGGATCGGTGATTCGGTCGATGGCAAAGAAGACATGGAATTTTGGCCTTGGAGCTTTGCCGCCTTTTTTCTTCATATGGTTGCGGCTATAGTGAACCGCAAAGGCCACACCAGGGAATGCGTTAGCAACATCGGAAGGATAGACCCACTCTTCCGGATCGTCGCTGTGGTCATTGTCGCAGTCAACCGGCAAGCAATCAGAGCCGATAAAGTTCTCGTTGCTACGGTAATTGCCCTGATACTCTGCACAGACATAATCGTGTGTTACCGCCTGAAGCAGAGCGTCCTTACCGGTGATCTCGACCTTGTGTGAGTAGGTACAGTTTCCGGGGATCTCCAGACAGTCGGCATAGAAAAGAGTGAATTTCATTGTGTTACCTCCTCGCAGGTTTCGCTGAAGTAGCGGATTCGGTATCCCTTCCAGGTTGCTCTCTTAATCTCGGCCTCCATGCCCTCGGAGATCCGGTCACCGAAGACCCATATTTCGGCACATTTGCTCAGGATGGCGTTCCCGAAGAACAGCCCCAGCTCACGTTCCTTTGGATTGCTGTCGTTAAGGAATTGCGGAAAAAGCAGGTGCGGTGCGATGGGAATGTATCCGACCTCCACCGCAAAACGGCAGTAGCGTCTGGCGGCAGCGGTGTTGTTCTCGACATCTCCGGCATACGGGCTACAAATGTACACGATAGACCTGAATGCCCGGAGAGCTTTTTCTTCTTTTTCAATAGCACATAAGGCTCCGAATGCCGTGGGATCGGCATAGCCTTCTGCGTTTTTGTATTCGGCCATGATAGGCACCTCCAATCAAAAATTCTCACTACCCACTGGAGGGTTTAGCTGTATTTGAACGAATCAGAATCAGTCTTTTTTATAAAACATGGTCTCATAGCCATCAGCACGGAGTTTGAGCCCGTTTGCCCACGTAGGGGTCCGTCCCATCTGCTCACAGATAGATTTCAGGTTCACACCGAGGCTTGCTTCAATGACCAGCTCGTCGTGGATATGCATGGTGATAAAGCAGTGCGATAGAGTCCGCATGGCATAGCAGAGAATGTCGCGGGAGGTGGCTTGGACGATGTTCTCCACGAGCTTCGGTCCGTAGGTATCCAGTCGCTCCCATTTCTTAGTGCCTCCGATGCCTTCGTAGGTGATGCACTCGCCACCGAACTGGTTTGTGCCGAGCTTGGGCTTCACATAGGAGAGCCGTCTGCCGGATGGGAGTGTAATGAATAACATCCCGCTCTTGTAGGAAAACTTAATACCACAGATTTCGCTGTCCATGTGGTACTTCACAGCATTCATAGCAGCACGGTCGATGTCCCACCAAAACTTCACGATGTTCTGGTTCGAATTGCGCCAAGCCGTGACCAGAGGCTGAAGCTCGCCTTCCGACAACCCCATCTCCAAGGCTCCCATTGCTTTGAGGGCTCCAACCGAGCCACCATAGCCGAGGGCAAGTTCAGCGATTTTGCCTTTTTGCCGCAAATGACCATTCACGCCATGTTTCTCAACAGGGACTTTGAACATCTGCGATGCGGAGGCACAGTAGATGTCGCCGCCTTTCTCAAAGACCTCCTGACGCCATGTCTCACCGGCAAACCATGCCAGTACTCTGGCCTCAATAGCAGAGAAGTCAGAAACGATGAACTTATACCCTGGCCTCGGCACAAATGCCGTGCGGATCAGCTGGGAAAGAGTATCTGGGACATCTTCATAGAGAAGCTCCACGCCGTCAAAGTCGCCACAGCGGACAAGAGCACGGGCCTCTGCCAAATCCGGAAGATGATTCTGGGGCAGATTCTGCATTTGAATAATGCGTCCGGCCCAGCGACCGGTTCTGTTGGCACCGTAGAACTGAAACATTCCACGGGCACGTCCGTCGGCACACACTGCCTTTTCCATCGCCTGATACTTCTTAACAGATGACTTGGCCAGCTGCTGCCGGAGAAGGAGTACTTGTTGAAGCTCTGCTGGAGCGGTCTTGAGCATTTCGGCAACTTCCTTCTTACCGAGGGAGTCCACGTTCAGCCCGTTATCCGAAAGCCACTGCTTCATCTGCTGTACGGAATTGGGGTTGTCCAAAGCGGTCAGCTTTTTCATGGCAGCAGTGAGCTCTGCACGGGAGCGGGTATCCATATCGATGGCCTGACGAACCAGGTCCATGTCGAGAGCAACACCTCTATCGTTGATCTCCTGGTCGAGGTGGTACTGCTCCCAGACCACATCCGGCACAGGGAACTTGGCGAGTTTTTCCTGAATGGACATTTCGACCTCGACATCACGGGCATTGTACCGTTTGAATGAAGCCCACTTATCCGGAGCGTTTTCTGGCAGATTACGAGTCCGACCGCTGTTGGCCTTTGTCGGCGCACAGGGCTGGCAGAAATATTTGATGAGCTCTTTGCCTTCGGTCAGCTTTTGCTTTCCGAGACCCAGCACAGCACCGACACCTTCCAACGAAAGCGGCAAGCCCATGTATGCGGACCAGATCATGGTGCATTTCCATGATGCCGGATCGAGGTAGTTGCCTACGGTGTCTTCCGGGATGCTGTAGCAGGCGTTATCAAAACCGCCGTGGTCACGGAGCCAGCGGGAAAGGCATATTCTCTCGAACTGAGCGTTGAAGGCCCACTTCGTCACATTATCGTTTGTCAGTGCAGCGATGACCTCTTGAGGAATTGTTTCACCACAGGCAAGATCGACCACCTGTACGGGACCGCCGTCTGTGGAATAACCGAAGAGAAGAATGTCGAAATCTGTCGCCTCGGTGTATTTGTAGACACCACACTTAGCAAGGTCCACACTGCTGTAAGTTTCAATATCAATACTGAGGGTTTTCATATTCGCCGGTCCTTTCACATGCCCCAATAGGGCGGCAGATTGCTCTACCGCCCGGGGGCTTGATGTTTACTTGCTCAGCAAGTCCTCCATGCGCTTATCATGGTATTCCTTGTCACGTTCAGCTTGAGCCAGTTCACGCTTTTCGCGCTTGCGGTCGTAAATGAAGGACTGCACAGCGGTGATCAGAAAGACCACGCTGAAGCACAGCCAGATTACAAGAAGAGCGAAGAGAAGAATCGTCTGAATGGTTGTCATGGGGTTTACCTCCTTTGTCTTAACCGAGGAAATCCTCGTCGTCATCGGTGGAGAAGTCAGACGCTGCGCTGGACTTACCGCCGAGGGGTTCGCCGTCACGGATCTTCTGCAGGTTGTTCAGCCCACAGGCGATGCCTTTGTTGCCATTGGAGTTGAAGGCGTAGAAGTTGATGCTGGCACGACCGTACACACCGGAGTAAACCTCGGAGCGGGTAAGAATCGGATTGCAATCAGCGTCCACGATGCCAGGAGCCGTAGCGGAGTTCGCATTGACGAAGTAGCAGCCAGCATAAGCAGGGTCATCCGGGCGCTCGGTGTCGCCGTCACGAAGAGGTGTCTTGATAGCGGTCAGAGGCGGTACAGTACGACCGTTGCCCTTGAGCTTTGCCTGACCTTCCTCGTAGGCTGCCTGAATCGCGGCCTTGATTTTCTGGACGGTCACGGTGTCAGTCTTCGGAATGATGAGGCTGACGCTGAACTTCGGGGTGCCACCGTTGATGGACTTGGCTTCCCAGACATTGGCGTAGGACCAACGGGTGTCCTTGCCGGTGATAACCTTCATGGGGTTTGCGAGCTTGGTAGAATTTGACATATTAGTTGTCCTCCTTAAAATCATCGATAATGGTTGTCATTGCCGGTCTTTTATCGCTGTCCGGCACCAGCGTGGGTTTGCCTTGAGGCTTGGTGATTAAGCCACCAAGGATGTCGTTGAATTGTTTCTTTCCGAGAAGTGAGGTCATGGCAGTGATGCCGAGAATCTTGTGCTCGTAGGGGTCATACCCAGCAGCAGTCACGGCTGCGATGACAGCGTTCTCGTCTGTGTATTTGCGGTTGGAGCGACCTTCGACCAGTTTGTAGCCGGACCACTGTTTACCGCTGATGGCTGCTTGAAGCGCATAGTCCTTGATGTCGGAAACCCAGGCGATCAACTCATCAATGCGCCCGAGGATTTCTTCGACTTCTTCATCCGTGAGCAGCGGCGGCTGCCTGAATTCGAACCTGGCAAGCTCCATGTTGGCATTGGCCCTTTCTCGACAATCTGCCTTGGCCTTGCAGAATTGGCACCATTCGCCACAGTGGTATTCACCGTCTCCATTGAAGGCAAGCTTAGCGGTCGGGGCCAGAACCTGATCGGCCCATGCATAGAGATCAGCCTTTGGAATAGTGAAGGTGCTAACGTTGGAGCGGCGAGGCTGGTAGATGGTCATGCTGACGGCGTCAATGTCGTAGATGCAGTCGAACAGCTCCAGCGCACCGAGCGCATACAGCTTCATCTGCGGGTTATCGTCCGCCTCGACAAGCACACCTCTGCCGTGTTTGTAGTCCACGATGTGCAACGTACCGTCTGCGATGATGACGCAGTCGCCGGTGCCGAAGCCCTCCTTGACGTACCTGGAATAGTTGAGCCGCTGTTCAATCAGGATCACGGGGTCGGGGCAGGCTTTCTTGGCTTCCTCGACCAGTTCCATCACGAAGGCTACATAGCCGTTGGCACATTCCTCCATTTCAGAGTTGTACCAAGACAGGTCTTCGGTCGGGTCTTTAGCTTCTATGCCGAGTGCTGTCCGGAGCTTGAACTCGCAGAGAGCATGAGCATCGGTGCCCTCGGCTGCAAAATCGCTGCCTTTGTCGTCATAGCCCTCGCAGAGCCTTGCCGAAGGTGGGCAGTTAAGCCACCTGTGTGAACTTGATGCGGATAGAAGTGCGTGATTAGCCATTGCCAAGTACCTCCGCTTCAGCTACCAGCGCTTTGTAGTTGACTGGGTCAACCTCGGAGAGCTTTTTGGCACCGTACTTCAGCAGAACGGCACGGATCTGAGCAGTGAAGCCATCACGGGACTTTTCAGCTAGAATCGCTCTGACATCTTCAAGTGAGAGAACCTTTTCCTGGACTGAAGCTTCTTCCGGGATGTCGCTGGAACCGCCGAAGGCCTCAGTCAGCCAGTTAGCGATACTGTTAATAGAAGATGCAATATCCCGTAATTCGCGGATGGTCGATTCCATTTCGCTCATTTTGCTCATCGTTTTTCCCTCCTTCCTGAGATTGACTTGTCTGGTCGAGCTGGATCAGCTTCCTTGCCAGACGCTTTGACACTACACTGATTGCCGTAAGCACACCGATAAGCTCTTCATCAGTCATGGCCTTGGTGGATCTGGACTCACTCATTGGCGGTTCCTCCTTTCTGAGGGCTTGTGTTTTGCTGTCCTCAGTACCCACTGGAGGGAAACCTGTGTTTTGAACGAAAGAATCGAAAAAAAATTGGCCGCCGCAGAAGTGCTTCCACGGTGGCCACTTGTGGGTATTAGATGAAGTCCTTCAGGGCTTCTCGCAGGATGGAGAGTACCTTGTTTTTCTGATAGTTGATGGTCGACTGGCTCTTGCCCATGTCGGCAGCGATTTCCCGCTCTGTCTTGCCTGCCATGATGAGCTCACAGATGCGCCTTCCGCCAGGGTCAAGGCGGTTCAGCTCGTCGTACAAGGCGTCGAGCAATTCCTTATCCATAAGGATAGACTCCGCAGATGGTACGTCGTCGGACAGCGTATCGCAAAGGGTAAGCTCGTCATCCTCGCCGCCGATAGGCGTATCGATGGAGACTTTCTTACCGGCGGCATGAAACGGGCAGCCGGGGCAAACACCATCACACTTCCAAAGCTGGGCCTTGGTGCAGCGGCATTCGCCATTCTTCTGTGCATGGTAGCGGGTGTTCCAGATGGGCTGATAATAGGCTCTATACACTTCCTCGCTGACCTCGATGGGGCTCCCGTTGACCGGGATAAAGTACTTCTTTGCATCGTTTGACATAAAAATTTCCTCCGTTCGATTTACTTGGAACGGAGGAAACCTTCATGGTCAGTTGCAAAATGGGTATAGAAATCCAACCACAGTCCCGACGGAGATTTCTCCGTTCCGGTCTGCAGCTTCCTTATCCAGTAGGCAGCTGTTCATATTAACTTGTCCCATAGGTGGCACTGGATCGTCCGTGGCCAACAGACGTACCGCTTGTGGGTGTGAGTTTTCACTCACAGGTACTATTTTATTGAGATTCCGGATTTTCACGAGGAAGTGGGACTTCCGGTGCAAGTGGCCGAAAAAGCCTGAAAACAGGCAAAAAAAGAAGGCCCTCATGCCTCGAAAGACATAAGAGCCTTGATTTATCTTGGTTTTATACCGGAAGTGCGACTTCCGAATTATTTTTCAGGAGCGGTCATTTTGTTCCCATTTTTAGGTAATTGTTGTGAAATTCCGGCATCTTGCAGCTTTGCATTCCACATAAAGATGTTTTCCATGTGATGGTGTTCTATCAAGTACCGATAAATGAGAAACTCCTCGGAGGCAATCATGATATTATAGCCTGCCTTCGCGATCAGATCATAGGAGAAGGAGGGATGCAGGTTCAAGCCAATACATAGAGCAAGTACACTCTGCAGTGTGGGCTTGGCATCCTTCTTGTTGCGATAATCCTGAATCATTCGGGAACTGATGCCGGTGCGTTCTTCCATCTTTTCATTGGTATACCCACGACGTTTTACATGATAATCAAGGGTGCCGCAGAATGAGGACGGCGCATCAGCAAGAATATCTGATACCCGTTTTGCTTCGGCTGCGATAGTGGTCATTTCACGGGCGCGCTTTTGGACATCCTCGTTTTTGCATTCTCTCGGATTGTACTTTGCCTCGACAAAGCTCTTTGAATCTGCATCACGGCAAAGGAAACAGATCCGATAAAAAGAATCATCATAGTGGCTGCTGATTCTCGTAGTACGATCAAATACCAAACAACATTCGTCAACATGCGCCAGAGCATATTCAGTAAGTTCAGCCCGCTCGTTCTGAACAGTGACGTACTTGGGATCGTTGATAACAATCATGCCGCCAGCATGAATAAACCGACCAGCTTTGAAATCCTCCACAAGAGTAGGATTAAACAGAGACTCAACGATGGCATTGTTTCTGTCAATAATGAAGGTCTGATTCTTTTTCAGAGTTCCCTTGGTAAAAGAGAATGGTGGGTAATACTGCCCGTCCACATAGTTGAATACACCCGCAGCCTGATCAAAGCCGAGCTCAATAGCTCTGATCTTTGCGGCCATCGTGGAAACTTTGAAGAAATCAGCAAACTCGCTGATAGCCAGTTCCATGATGGCGGCTCTGCTTGAAGAAGATGAAAATGCACGGGTAAGGGTATTGAGAATTTCGTTTAGCTTGGCACGGCCCGTCTTAGCAGGGATGAGGATTTTTGGAGCGATAGCGTTTGCTTGCCATTCCATCCATGCCAGTTCCTCGGTGAGACCTCCTGCACCTTTTTTATATTCCTCAACAACAGCGCAGGAAATTGATGTGAGTTCAGGGTTGATGAGTTTCTGAAGTTCAAAGAACTTATAGTGTTTGTCCCAATGAACACACTCGTGAATGATGGTGTTGTTCACTGAGCCGATATTACGCATGAAGAATACATCCGGATCGACCAGAATGGTTCCTTCCTCGATATCGGCAGACACAACATTTCTGTCCCGGTCGTAAATGTCGACCGTTGCGTTGTTGAAATAGGTCCGTCCAAAAACACCATCAGGAAGAGGAGCATGATGTACGGTAAGACACATCGCTTCCAGCACTTCCTTGATTGGCAACGGCATAGGCGCATCTAATGCTTTCGGACAGTACTTTTTCAGGAATTTCTCGGCGTGAGCATCGAGGTCCTTCGAGTACACATACGGGATTAAATATTGAGACAAGGCATCCTCTTTGCTGAAGCGTTCTTTGCTGTATTCTCCCACAGATGTGATCGTGACCATGTTCAGTCCACATCGAAGAATACCAGTAAATGAGATGGAAAACCACGGATAGACGACATCTTCTTCGTAATCACGTCTGGAACGACCTTTTACGATAATATCCGTTTGTATGGCAGCCCTAAAAAGGATACGGTCGTCTTCCGTCTCCTTGAAAGAAACACCCATCACATGAAGATCGTCAAGCTCGATATAGCTCGGATCATGAACAAGGCTGGTATGTAAATTCAGCCTTCCACGATTCTGGAATATGTATGACTTGAGTCGATTAAACATCTGATCATAATACTGATCTTCCAGATATGCCGCAAAAGATTTAACCTTACGTGACAGAGGAATCACTCCCTTTCTCTATAATTCTGCGTTGTGCTATGAGCCTCATCACTTGAGAGGCGTTATATTTTGATTTATCACTCTGCCGGACGAAGGCTGTGAACCGCTCCTGATCTTCTTGTGAAGCAATCATTACAGGTATTTCGTACAGGTCCTTGCTCTCAATATTATCAACAGTCATCACTCGCGTCTTGCTTAAAAGCTCATCCTCTCTGGACCGAATAGCCCAAGCAATATATTGAGGAGAGAACTCTGGCTTTGGCTCAAACGCCTTCAGGTCCTGATTTATGGCTACAGGGTTTAATGTGATAGCAACAGGCAAATTGTGCTTCAAAATGCCACTTCTTGTAACCACCACAACGGTTCCGGCTGGTATATATTTGGCCGTTGTCTCATCCAATGCTCTCTGTGTAAGCCAAAGCGCACCAGAAGAAACATAATCCGCCTTAACATCTCCAGACTTGATGAAAGGAACCTCACCGCCATAGTATTCCTCGTGTTTCATTGAAGGCGTAGAGCCTCCTGTTACAGACACGCAGCACTCCTCCAAGGTACAGTAGATTGCGCCATCTCGCTTACCAAACATCTCGATAAATTGAGAATTGCAAACAGCTAACCGATGAACTTGCGATGGGATTCCTTCACGTTGTTCTGGTTCACCATAGCGTATTGGAGCGTGGTATCAATGCTCTGGTGGCCGAGAAGCTGCTGTACCTGCTCGATGGGCATGCCCTTGTCAATTGCCATTGTAGCCAGCGTCCTGCGGAACTTATGAGGGTGCACCTTGTGGAAGTTCAACTCACGACCAATTTTGCGAAGTCGAATCTCGACACCGCTGATCTGCAGCCTACCATAAGGCTTCAGCAGCGAGACGAATAGAGCCTCATTGGTGTCAGTGCGCTCCGCAAGGTATCGCTGTAAATGAATTTTGGTCCGGGCATCAAAGTAAACCTTGCGTTGCTTGTTTCCCTTGCCGAAAACAATACATTCCCTATTTTCAAAATCCACATCGCTGCGATTGAGCTTTACGAGCTCCCCGACACGGATGCCGGTTGAAGCCAGCAGATCTATCATAGCCAGATCTCTTGCGTTATCGCAGTGATCACGCATTAGCTCCAGCGATTCATCCGAGTAGGTCTCCTTGACTGTTTTGCCGGTCTTTACTTTGTGGATTCTCCTAACAGGGCTCTTGACGATATAGTCTTCGTCTTCGAGCCATGCAAAGAAAGAGGAGAGAATGCGTCTCACATTATCCAAGGTGACTTTACTCACGGTTCCTCGACGCTGGTATGTATCAAGGTAGGAACGAAGATCCTCGGTTGTTATCTGGCATTCCGGTTTGCCGATGCATTCCAGCATGTTTCGGATCGTAGATTCATAGTAGCGGAGGGATTTTTCTGAACATCCCTCTACACGCTTTGCAGCGATAAAAACTGGCAGCATGTCATTCTTTTTGTTCTTGCTCTTGGACGTTGCTGATTCTAAGGGCAGCAGATGTTTTTCCAATACTTCCAAAAGCAGTTTCATTTGATTCTCGTCCAGAACGTCATGTAGCTCATTCCGGATGCTTTTAATAACTTGATTGATCATGGTAGTTTCCTCCTTTTCGTTATCCTCCGTTTCCGGTATCCCCACGAGCCGGAGGAAACTTCATGACCATATCAATTACCCAAGGTTCTCAGAAATAATGCGTTTATAGGTGGCTGTCAGCTCTGAGAGTGCTTGTTCCAGTTCAAATTTTGATTTATCGCTCTGCCGGACAAAGGCTGCAAACTGTTCCTGGAGCTCGATTGGTGGCAAGGCTATGCGATACTCGCTCAGGTATGTGATAGGAACTCGCCGTTGCCCACCCGTACCAGTCATTACCTTTTCAGCATCGGAGCGGAATTTCGGAAACATCGTGATAATGTATAGCCAGTATGGATCACTGGCACCTTTAATGGGTCTGAGTACATGAAACTCTGTAGATCCAAAGCCAGCTCCATTTTTCAGCCCTTTTGCAACTCCACCTTTACCATTCTCCATACATGGAGTTATTTTTGCAAAGAGGACGTCGTTTTCAGCAAAGTATGTGAAACCCTTGCAGACTTCCGAGTATGGTCTCTCTATGGAGGCGTCGATACGTCCATCTTCACTGACAGAAGGCATCGCCACGAACGAGTAGTCGATATCTGGCGTCATGTCTTTCGGTCTCCGTGGGTTAAGTTTGCAGCATTCTCCCAATGTTGTTAGTCCCCATTCATATGGGTCCGTTCCGGGCTTACCAAACATCTCGATAAATTGAGATTTCACCAGTTCATCCGTTGCTGCAATCAATTTCTGATAGGATTTCTTCGTGGCATCCATAGCCCATAGGAGCTCGGCAAGCTCACGCTGCTTGTCCATGTCAGGCAGTTCAAACTCATAGTTTTTCAGGTGCTCCCACTTTACACGGGGAGAGAGGGACCCGGCAGATTTGCCAACCGCAAAGTCAAACAGGTCGTCGTTCTGAATGATAAACGGCAAAAGCTCAGGAAGCATGCGGTCTGGGAGAGCTTCGATAACCGTGATATCGCCGGAGCATATGCCATCAAACGGTGCAACGGCTGCCTTCTTGAGATATGCCCTGCGTCTACCGAACAGCACATTGCCTTTACGGAACATCTTTGTGAATGTGTTTTCGCTGTCCTCATTCCATGCAGTGAGGGTCACTTCTTCCGGGATCAGATGCTCAAGACCGACGATGGGATATCCGTCCTTACTGCCTTTACAGGTTTCCTTGTGTTCAATTGCAACTTCGCCCAACTTCACTTTACTCATTATCTTAAGCCTCCTTCCCCAGCATTGCATTCAATCTTTCGTAGCTCAGCTTCATCATTTCGGATGCAGCTCGCCAGCTGTCATAGTGTTCCTGAACAGTGCGACTGTCGATTTCGCCTTCGCTCACTTCCGGTTTGACATATAGCGGAATGCTAAGAGAGAAATTATTGTCAGCTATATCTTGAATTGTTGCAACTCTTGCGAAGTCGCCGTCGTTGCAATAGTTCTTGTACGCCGTTGCGATGCGCTGAATATGTCGGTCTTCAAGATAACTTTGCGCATTCTTGCGTTCCACTTCGTTTACGGCGTTGATGAAAAGCACCTGACCACGCCTTTCCGGTCGCTTTGTCATGCGGCAGATCATGATACATGCTTCCATCGGGGAGTTATAAAATAGGTTCGGGCCAAGACCAATAACACATTCCACGCGGTCGCTATGGACCAGCCGCTCACGCATTGCGCTTTCTTCGTTGCGGAAAAGGACTCCGTGAGGAAACAAAATCGCACATCGTCCGGTATCCTCTTTTAGGCTTGCTATAATGTGCTGAAGGAAAGCGTAGTCGGCACGGCCCTGCGGAGGAACTCCTAAGAAATTACGCCCATATTTATCACTCTCAAAAGCGGCACGATCCCACTGACTAATGGAGTACGGGGGATTGGCAAGTACAAGATCAAACTGCTGTAACCGTCCATTCTCAATGAAAGCGGGAGAAGCAAGAGTATCACCGTTAACGATGCTAAAGTCCTTAACGCCATGTAAGAACAGGTTCATCTTGCCGATGGCGGATGTCAAAGCGTTGATTTCCTGGCCGTAGACCGCCACATTGCGCCATTCTTTGCCTTGCGATTTCAAATACGCAATAGCAGAAATAAGCATACCAGCACTTCCACAGGTTGGATCGTATATGGACTCGCCGGATTCCGGCTTCAACATTTCAGTCATCAGATGGACAACGGTACGGTTCGTATAGAACTCCTGTGCCGTGTGACCACTGTCGTCTGCGAATTTCTTGATCAGATACTCATATCCCTGGCCGAGTTCATCCTCTGGGCAGTTGGCAATGGACAGCGTTTTAGTGCTGAAATGCTCCAGTAGGTCTTTCAGAAGCCTGTCAGGGAGGCGATTTTTATTGGTCCAAGCTCCATCACCAAAGATACCCTGCAGCTTATCGGAGTTCGCATTTTCAACTTTCCTGAACGCCTCAACAATTGCTACGCCGACATTTTCAGAAACGGCACGAACATCATTCCAGTGATAGCCCTTTGGAACGATAAAGGTGTGGATCTCGTCTTCGCCGAACTCAGCTGCATCATCACCGTATTCCTCAATGGCGAGAGCAGTTTCCTCATCGTACACATCACAGATGCGTTTAAAGAACAGCAACGGGAAAATGTATTGCTTATAAGCACCGGCATCAATGTTGGTTCTGAGCAGAACTGCAGAATTCCAAAGGTAGGATTGCAGCTCTTCGATGGTTATTCTCTTACTCACTGACGTAGCCTCCCTTCAGCAGTAGTTCTCTCATCCGGGATTCGGCCTTGATCATCTCGTCATAGGCTTCTAAATACTGTCTGCGTGTTTCTTCCGGAGGAACCGTTTCCTGCTCCTTCTTTTCAATATAGTTGTTGATTGCCAGCGAATAATCCTTTTCTCGAATGTCGGCAATCGTGACGACCTTGACCTTTTCAATCACGTCTTCGTAAGAGGTATAGTAATCAAAAACAGTCTGAATGTCGGCTTCGGTCATAATGTTTTGTGCTCTCTGAGGAGTGTAGATACCGGAGCCATCGATCATGCAAATGCGACCTCTATGAGAGGCAGCTTTGTTGTTGTTCAAGAACAGGATACAAGCGGAGACCCCAGTTGAATAGAACACACCGCTGGCCATTGTGATGATGGCTTCCAGTTTATCCGACTCAACGAGCTGTCGACGGATTTCCCCCTCCTTGCCACTTCTGAATAAGACTCCTTGTGGAAGTACAACAGCGCAGCGTCCAGTCTTCGGATTCATCGACTTAACCATGTGCTGCAGCCATGCAAAGTCTCCGTTGGAATCAGTCGGGCACCCCCAGATGTTACGACCGTAGATATCGCTGCTGAATTGTTCGGAGCCCCAGTTTTTCAGAGAGAAGGGAGGATTCGCCACAACACAATCAAAGGTTTGCAGAGAGCCTCTTTCCAGATAGTTGGGTGAGCGGAGTGTATCTCCCTGTGTGATCTTGAAATCTTTGGCACCATGCAAGAACAGATTCATTCGTGCAATGGCTGAGGTTGCCAAATTCTTCTCCTGGCCGTATATCCGGCCATATGTGAGCTTGTCACCATGCATGAATCGGATGGCCTCGATTAGCATTCCGCCCGTTCCACATGCTGGGTCGTACACAGTTTCACCAGCTTTCGGAGCAAGAAGCATGATAAGCAACTTAACGATAGATCGAGGGGTATAAAACTCACCGGCATTCTTCTTGGACAGGTCAGCAAACTTCTTAATTAAGAACTCATAGCTGTCGCCCATGACGTCGGCAGAATAGTTGTTGTTACCCACTTTGAGCTTGGACATATGCTCAATCAGGTCCTTTAGCCTTTCGTCTGAGAGCTTTGTCTTGTCTGTCCAGTTCGCATCATCAAAGCTGCTAAACACACCGCTAAGGGTATCCGGATTTGCCCTCTCGATACCATTCATTGCGTTAACAATCGCCACTCCTACGTTTTCACTTGCCTCGCGAACATCATGCCAGTGACATCCATCAGGAATAACAAAGCGATGGTTTTCAGCGAAGCTCGCATATTCCTCGTCTCCGCCGGATTCCTCAAGGGCTACCTGTGTCTCTTCGTCATAGACGTCTGAAAGCCTCTTGAAAAACAGAATTGGAGTCACATAACTCTTATACTCATCCTGATTGATGGGACCACGCAGAATATTACATGCCTCAAACAGGTGGGCAAAGAGTTTCTGACTTGTCGTTTCTTCAGGATGGGCTGTGCTGGCATCAAGTTCAAGATCAGCAACATCCATAGCTGATTCTATCATCTCTGCACGACCTCCCGTTTTTATTTTCTTGCCGGTAGATGGAGCAATACCCACGCTACCGGTTTCGTTCTTTTTCTCGATTTTTGCTGGATACCGATTTTCAAACTCCAACAAAATTTTAAGGAGCCTTTCGTCTAAGAAAGTGAGAGCATGCTTCCTTATGCTGGTCGGTACACCGTAGTAAGCTTCGGCAACAGACCCGGTAATTGCAGCGAGAGTATCACTATCACCGCCGATCGATATGGCATTTCTTATGGCATCTTCGAAGTTGGTCGATTCAAAGAATGCCTCTAATGCTTGTGGCACGGTATCTTGACAAGTCTCGTTGAATTTGTAGGTTTCACGGATGCTGTCAAGGGTAAAGCCCAACTGATAGTAGTTCTTTATAATGTAGTCCTGTATCTCTATCAGACTTTTTCCTGTTCGAGCAAGGAACACAGCTACAGCGGTAGCTTCAGCTCCTTTTAAGCCCTCCGGATGGTTGTGGGTCACCTCAGTAACAGCTCTTGAAAGCTGCTTGACTTCATCAAGTGTTCTTCCAACGTAACCACATCCGCTGACCCTCATTGCAGCTCCGTTCCCATAGCTGTTGTAAGGGATTGGATTGTCGGAATACATCCAATGCCGGAAGGAACCACCATATCCACAGTGTGGGTATGGACGCCCGACACTCTGCATGGAGCACACAGCCTGATCCCCCAAGTCGCTGTAGTCTGCTTTGCATCTCATGAGGGCATCACATACGGCCAGAGACATTACAGAGTCGTCTGTGAAGAAACATTTATACGTGAGCAGATCGAAATCCTTTGATCTGTGGTTGTCCCACTCAAAGCGTGATCCGACGATGTCACCAATTATTGCACCAATCATTTAAAAACCTCGCTTTCCAAGGAATTAATAATACTGCTCTATATAATTATAGGCCTTGTCAAAGACTTCTTTGTCTTTGATCTTGTACTTGATCCAAACGACACTGCGCAGAGCCTTTTTGACTTCTTGCTTGCCTGCGGTCGTATTCTGCCAACCATCGAAACGAACGATTTTAACGATACTGTCTATGTCAGCTACAATGCGTTCAACGATAACTGGAGTGGTCCTGTTTTTGATGCCGTTAAAGAGCTCGGTCAGAGCAGCAATTCCTTTGTCAACTTCTTCCTCTGGGACAACTTCTTTTTCTGCCTGTGCTGCCTCTTTGGCAAGTTCGAGCAGGAGTTTTAAAAATTCAATACTTGTAACGAGCCCTTGTTCGTGTTTCTCTCGAAGTGCCTCCAGTTTTTCTCCCAGACGTATAAACTTAGGCTCTCCTCCATGCTTAAGGATCTTAGCGACGAGATTGATCTCGACCTTCTTCGTGGTCTTCTTCAGATCTTTCTGCTTCTCCAAGAAGTCATCTATAAGATCGGCATCCATCGAGAGAATATCCATATCCTCATCAGCTTCTCCGACGGTGACATTTTGGTGAACCAGCTCAATGGTTTTTGCTCCAAGAGAGGCCCAAATCAAGCCGCCACGACCGTCAGTCGGCTTGACCGATTCATAAACACGAGAAAGCCATTGATAATCCACTTTATAAGAGTTCAGGAAACTGTCTGGAGAGAGAGCATCCCATGCGCGATTTAGAACACGATAATCAGCAGCAAAAGCATCTTTCTCTTTGTTTGTTGGTAAGCACTCCTGTGCTGCCATCAATCCTTCCCAGCCTTCAACAGTTCTGTCAACTCCCATGAAATAGCTCAGGCACTTTTTGAGGAGAGCAGGAAGTTGCTTCTTAATTTCTTCAATATTCGTGATAATGCGACGCATACTGTTCTCATCGAAATCAAGTGCCTTTGCTACATCGTCAAAAATACCAATGTAATCAACGATCAGACCATGCGTTTTACCCTGATCGTAGGTTCTGTTAGTGCGGCAGATAGCTTGAAGGAGGGTATGGTCTTTCATCGGCTTGTCAAGATACATCGCTTGAAGGATAGGTGCGTCAAAGCCTGTCAGCAGTTTTGCAGTAACAATAACGAGCTTGAGTGGACTGTGAGGATCACGGAAATAATCCAGAACCTTACTTTCTTGGTCGCGGTCACGGCGATATTTCTTATAACGATCCTCCTTATCGTTATTCGTATCCATGACGATAGTAGTCGCCTCTTCGCCAAGAAGCTCATCAAGAACGGCTTTGTACATCAGACAACATTCACGGTCGTAAACGACAACTTGACCTTTATAGCCGTTAGGCTCGATCTTCTCTTTGAAGTGCTTAGCAATATGCTCACATACCTTACGAATACGAGCGGGGTTGTACATGATGGCTTTCATATTGACCCTACGGGACAGTTCATTCTTTTCGTCCCGCGAAAGCCCTGCCGCATCAGTCATTGCATCAAACTCACGATCTATCTTGTCCTTGTCCACATGGAGTTCAACCGGAACAGGTTCAAAATGCAGAGGTAGCGTTGCACCGTCACGAATAGAATCGGAGAAAGAGTAACGGCTCATATACCCGGTACGATCCTCTTCAGCTCCAAACGTGGCAAAGGTGTTTTTATCCACACGATTGATAGGAGTACCTGTTAAGCCGAAGAAGAATGCATTTGGGAGGGCCATACGCATCTTTTCACCGAGATCTCCTTCTTGTGTTCTATGCGCTTCATCCACCATAACGATGATATTGTCACGAGCGTTCAGTTCGCCACTGACCTCTCCGAACTTGAAGATGGTAGTAATGAGAATCTTACGCATATCACCACGGAAGAAGGAAAGAAGCTCTTCCTTTGTGGCTGCGCTTGTGAGGTTAGGGATGTCGGAGGCGTTGAATGTTGCAGTAATCTGTGTCTCAAGGTCAATGCGGTCGTCCACAATAACGACTGTAGGATTCTTGAGTTCTGGAATCATACGCAGCTTCTGGGCTGCAAACACCATCAGTAGTGACTTACCGGACCCTTGAAAATGCCAAATCAAGCCTTTTTTTGGATACCCAGCCACGACACGGTCGACGATCATATTTGCGCCTTCAAACTGCTGATAACGGCAGATTATTTTGTATTTTCGATACTTTTTGTCTGTTGCAAACATAGTGAAGAACTGGAAGATATCCATAACTTTTTCAGGGGTAATCATATCCTCGATGCTGATTTTCACGTCAGCAAGACCGCCTTCGGCTTTGTGGGTCGCAGTATGCCACGGACCCCACATATTAATGGGCATATTAATGGAACCGTATCGATAGCACTTTCCTTCGGTAGCAAAGTTGAACACATTCGTTACGAACATAGCAGGGATACTTTTCTCATAAGCGGAAATGTCACCGGCAGCATCCAACCATGTGATTGCGCTGCGGACAGGGGTTTTAAGCTCACCTACTGCAATTGGAAAACCATTAATAAGAAGAACGATGTCAAGTCGTTTTCCTCCTTCAGCCTGCGGGTACACCCACTGATTTGTGACGACGTATTCATTTAGGGCAAGGTCTTCTTTACGCATTGTTCCGAAAAACCGAATAGGGACCATGCGGCCGTCCTTGCCGAATGGATAGGAGTTTTCCTCAAAGATCATCTTCTTGAAAACTTCATTCTGGGTGATGAGGTTGTGAGGCTGAACGGAGAGGATAACAGTTCTCAGCTTATATATGACCTCATCTGCACGCGATGGGTCCTCTGCAATTTCGGGATTTAATCTAATCAGGGCTTCTTTCACCATAGGCTCGACCAGTACATCCGAATGCATCCGAGGGAGATCCTCAGCAGGAATGTATTTCCAACCGTTATTTTTCAGTGTAGAAATGACCATCTGCTCAATGGTGTTGTCTTCGTTAAAAGTCGTTCCCATTTTATTTCCTCCATAATTTGTCGATTTTATCATATTACGTTAGCTGTACCATAAAACGCACTCAATACAGCTTCGATTGTATTTCTTGCTGGACGGCCCGCCATCCTTCCTCGGCAGCAGCAATTGTGTCCTTATAGAATTTCAAACCAGCGTTGTACTCTTCGATCAGAGCATCCTGTGCTTCAAGCGGCAACACCGGTACTTCCAGTTCGATAATGTCTTTATAGTTGATGTTAACTACCACAGTACCTCTTTGTAGACTTTGAAGCATCTTTATTCCAACTGGGGACTCAAGAAAGAGCTTCAAATAGGCCCCACGTAACACATCTTTAGGCCTGATCACATTGATGTTTGCAGAAGGAATACAGATCACTGACTGTTTCTCAAAGACTGCTATTTTGACAGTGGTTCCTCTGGCCGTTACAAGCACATCTCCGTCTTCGAGGATATAGCGGGATACCTTTCGTTCTTCTTCCTCAATTTGGTCGAGGCTTTCATAGTCGATCCCGGTGTCAGTGATGTTTGAAATATTGATAACCGCCACATTGCCACTTTCGGACTTCGCATTTATTGCTTTGCCCCGAAAGACTGTCGCTACATCTCTCAAGCGCAACTTCTTTACCGGAGAAGAAGAGAAGGCCTGTATGTCTTCGTCTTCTTCGGAAAAGGCCATATCAATGTTCCAACCGTTAAGGTCGGCAAACTCGTCGCTGAAAAGAAGAATCTCATTTTTCACCACGAGCTTTTTGCAGGGTGAGGTTTTGCGTATAGGCTTGTCTGACTCATACTGTCTTAGGATTATATCTTCTGTCCTACCGGTAGAGAACACGAACAAGTAGGTGCGGATAGAAGTATACGGAGTGAACAAGCCTGCTGGCAGAGCACTTATTTCCTTTATCTTATAGTTGCTCTCGATGTATTCTCTGAGAGAAGCTGTGCTGCCGCCACCAAACGTGATCTTTGCAGGAAGCACCATAACAAGATTTCCATCTATATTGAGGTGATAAAGCAGATTTTGCACAGCAATGAGGTCGGGTTCTCGGCTGATGAAATCCTCGCCGTTTACAAGTGCTCGTCCGCCAAAGACGGGGATGCAGAAGATGAGATCGTATTTTTCAGTGGTGAAGCCATAACTATAAATGTCGGCAGAAAGCAGCCTTGCGTTTTTGACTCCTTCACATACAACTGAAAGTAATTCAGCGTTTATGGCTTGGCGAGAGGTCAGTGTAAACTGGACTTTTGGGTTGGATTCTATCACGTCGAGCAAGGACGGACCGTATTTTTCACACTCGGTAATCAGAACTGTATTAGTGCCAGAATTGATATGCTCAGAAAACTTTTCGGTCAATACATCTGGAACGAAAAGATCTCTGCCATCGGACGCAACATTGATAAAAGCAAAAATACCTCGCTCGTCCAGAGAAGAAAGGGCGTTGTAGATATTGTAGAACAAATCAGCATCACCGGGAAACCGAGGAAGCGTGGACGAGACATCTTGCATAGTGCGATAGACAGTGTCGCAGTCATCATCTTTGCCGGAGAGGGCTCTTTTTGTCATTACAACTCTATAGAGGAGGTCAATCATACTTGACTGATCCAAAAAGCCATAGCTCCTTATTGCATTTGCTACGTTGAACAGAGCCTTGCTGTTCGTTGAGCTTTTACTCATAGAAAGATACCTCCTTTAGCTTTCTGTTAGTATTCTACCACATTGAATTTAGTATGTCAATACTAAAAACGAGGTCGTTCGTAAATTTCTTAGCCTGCTTGAACCTTTTAATTTTTCCACACTTTTTAATTATTCCTCCAGTCGTCGTTTTAGAGGGGTAAGTTCCAAAGGCCGCAGAACCGGCCAGTGACAATCGAATAAACAGAAAAAGGGCTTCCAAAGCTCTGCTGTAATACACAGCGGAGCCTCGGAAGCCCTTTATTTCAGCCTTTTTCAGCACTTATGTGCCGGAGAAGGCTTTTCTGTTTGTATCAAAGACAGCGTTTTTATAGATCCTGCCTGTAAATCCGGCGTTTTCCTGAGGGATATTGCGAAGCGGCTGATTAAAGGACTGGAGCCGCAGATCCCGGATTTGCAGCAGCGGGTTGACCATATCTTTCAAAAGCAGCTTTTCGGAATCGCAATCACGGAGCTTACCGGTCTGCTTTCGCGAAGGAGCGTTTATTGCTCAAAATACCCGAACAGTATTTATTCCGTTTCAAAATTCAACAGTGTTCAGGGCAATATACGCTATAAAAACATTCAGCACCGTTGGCAAAACGGAAAGTGCACCTTTTGCGGCGCATCCGAAAAGGAATACGGCGATGAAAAGCGCGGGCAGCAGCTGGAATCTCATGCATATGAATTGATACATACCACAAAGCCGGAGGATATTTTTAAAATGAAATTTGATGTGATAATTGGTAATCCGCCGTATCAGCTTAGCACGGGTGGTGCGGGAAAACAAGCAAAACCAATATATAACATGTTTGTCGAACAAGCTAAGAGACTAAAACCAAAATATCTTGCAATGATTATTCCGTCTCGATGGTTTTCGGGTGGCATGGGGCTCGAGGAGTTTAGAACAAACATGATGGAGGATGAACGTATTTCCAGAATAGTGGATTACTCAAATGCAAAGGACTGTTTTCCACAGAATAGTATAAGCGGCGGTGTTTGCTATTTTTTATGGGAAAGGGATAGAGAAGGCAAATGTCAGTTTACAAATATAACTAATGGGAAGGAGAGTACTTTGCTGCGCTCACTGAACGAATTCCCTGTTATGGTTAGATATAACAGTGCTGTTTCGATTATTCATAAAATACGTTCTTTTAATCAAGCATCAATTGATTCGATTACCAGCTCGTTAATGCCGTATGGACTGTCAACGAATTATCGTGGACAAACGTTAAAACGGGCAAACAGTGATTTAACACTACATGCCAGTGATGGTGTAACGTATATTAAACCAGATGAAATCACAAAAGGGTTTGACAATGTAAATAAGTTCAAAGTTTTAGTTAGTAAAACAAGCGCAGAACATGCAGGTGAGCCGGGAAAGGATGGCATGTTTAGAGTATTGACATCATCGATAAAAGTAATTGGACCAAGTGAAGTTTGTACCCATTCATACTTTACGGTTGGAAACTGTAACGATGAGAACGAAGCAAAGAATATCCTGTCTTATTTGAAAACACGGTTTGTGAGATTTTTAATTTTGGTAGCATTAAATTCAATCAATTTATCTAAACTGGTTTTCACATTTGTACCCATTCAGGACTTCTCAAAGCCATGGACGGATGCGGAGCTGTATGGAAAGTACTGTTTGAATGATGAAGAGATCGCTTTTATTGAGTCGATGATAAAGCCGATGGAGTGAAAATATGTTTGAAACAAAAGGAAAAGAATATAGCAAAAGATGTGAAGAAATTTATTATATGATTCTCGCCGCATACATGGATAAGTGTATGTTAATTCACATTGAAGAACAAACAAAAACGATTGAAAACAACGGCAACATGATTCTTCAACATATGGTCAATTTGCTTATTAGTGACCTTGTGCTGAATGTTTGCAAAATATGTCATGATAAAAAAAGGCGGGAAGGAAACAAGACTGCAATTGAAATACTGGAAGAATGCCTGAACGAGCTTTTGGAAGAGAAAGGCTTAACTCCGATTGAAGTGGTCGGAGAAATATCAAAAGAATATGGAGACAATATAAAAAAATTAGCGGATAGCAGGAATAAAGTTATCGCTCACAACGATTTAGATAAAAATGAAGAACAGAATATTGGAACAGATGATATCCAAAAAATCTATAAACTTCTTGATAAAATAACTGATGTATATAATAGGCTGGCTGATCCATCCGTTGACGGCGAAGTGAAGCAAATAGGTAAAAAGTACTTGAGAAAAATGCTTCTAAACACATACTTGGGCTTTACACCAATGATTCAGAGCTGTTACCGAAAAACTTCGAATTCTTTGCAAGGGGAGGACGGAAATGGCAGCAAATCTTGATGCGTTTGTATCCAAGCGTTCAACAGCGCACCCGATGATATATGCTTATTCGGACAGCAACCCGGCCTACAGCGGGTTATTAAAAGTTGGCTTTACTTCTGTGGATATTGATGCACGCGTTGCGCAGCAATACCCCACAAAAAGGCCGGACGGCAGCGTTCCGTACCGAATTGTTGTTCGTGAGTCCGCAATGCTTGAGGACGGCGGTTCGTTTACGGACAGGGAAGTTCACAAAATGCTGCGCCTTAAGGGATTTGAGTGCGTCGGAGGCGAATGGTTCAGGTGCGGGGCTGAGGATGTTGTTGCCGCCGTCATTGCCGTGCGCACCGGCACCGCCAATGTTGAAAACCGCACTCAGAGTTTTAAAATGCGTCCGGAGCAGGAAAAAGCGGTCAACCGAACAACGGAATACTATCGCTCGGCATATGAAGAGAATTCAGTCCGCGCACCGAAGTTCCTTTGGAACGCGAAAATGCGATTCGGAAAGACCTTTGCTGCGTATCAGCTTGCAAAGCGAATGGGTATGACTCGCATTCTTATTTTGACTTTTAAACCCGCCGTGCAGACAGCATGGAGGGATGATCTTTTGAGCCACGTTGATTTTGAAGGTTGGCAGTTCATCTCAAATGATTCAAAGGAAAAAATCGATTCACAATATCAACGGGCAAACAAAGACAGACCGATTGTGTGTTTCGGCTCGTTTCAGGATTTTCTCGGCGAAAACGGGACGGGCGGAATAAAGGCAAAAAATGAATGGGTGCACGCAATTAATTGGGATTTGGTTATATTTGATGAGTACCATTTCGGCGCATGGAAGGAAAATGCAAAGAGCCTTTTCGAACAGGATGAGGATGTTTTCGAGGAGGATTTAAGCAGGTATGACAGATACGATGCGTATGATGAGACTTGGCTTCCTATCACGACGAGTTATTACCTTTACCTGTCCGGAACGCCGTTCCGTGCATTGAACACTGGCGAATTTATTGAAGATCAGATCTATAACTGGACATATTCCGATGAACAGCGTGCAAAACTGAACTGGACGGGGGAAAACAACCCATATGCTGCTCTGCCGCGTATGGTGATGCTTACCTATCAACTTCCGGACAGTATAGTACGCATTGCAAAACAGGGTGAGTTTGATGAATTCGATTTAAACGTTTTCTTTTCAGCAAAAGGTGAGGGAGAGAATGCTCGATTCGTGTACTCTGATTACGTTCAAAAGTGGTTGGATTTGATTCGCGGGTCTTATCTTGAAACAACAACGGATGAATTGAAGCTGGGAGCGCAGAAGCCGCCGATGCCGTATTCCGACACCCGTTTGCTGAGCGTATTGTCCCATACGCTGTGGTTTATGCCGAATGTGGCCTCCTGTTACGCAATGGCAAATCTGCTTAAACAGAAGCAGAATAGGTTTTATCATGACTATCATATTAACATTTGCGCGGGAATAAAGGCCGGAATCGGAGCAAAAGCTTTGGAACCCGTGCTGAAATCGATGCGAGATCCTCTGGAAACAAAAACAATCACGCTTTCCTGCGGAAAACTGGTGACTGGAGTTACTGTCAAACCGTGGACAGGCATTTTTATGCTGCGTAACATGTCAAGTCCGGAAACGTATTTTCAGGCTGCATTTCGTGTGCAAAGCCCGTGGGTAATAACAAAAGACAACGGTAAAAAAGAAATAATGAAGGAAGAGTGCTATGTTTTTGACTTTGCACTGAACCGTGCGTTAAAACAGATTTCAGATTACTCATGCCGACTGAACATCAGTGAGAACAACCCAGAAAAGAAAGTTGAGGAGTTTGTAAACTTTTTGCCGGTGCTTGCATATGACGGAAGCACTATGCGCAGCGTTAATGCAGCAGAAATACTTGACATGGCAATGGCCGGAACATCTGCAACATTGCTTGCTAAGCGTTGGGAATCCGCACTGCTTGTGAATGTTGATAACGAAACGCTTGCAAGACTGCTGGCCAACGAGGAAGCAATGGCGGCATTGATGCGAATTGAGGGCTTCCGCAGTTTGAATGCCGATATTCAAACGATAATAAACAAGTCGGAGTCCGTCAAAAGGGCGAAAAAGGAAGGCGGAAATATTTCTGAAAAGAAGAAAAAAGAACTGACGGAAGCAGAAAAAGAATACAAAAGCAAGCGGAAAATGATTCAGGAAAAACTGATTAAATTTGCAACGCGTGTACCTGTTTTTATGTATCTAACTGACTATAGGGAATATAGCCTTAAAGATGTAATCACACAGCTTGAACCGCAGCTTTTCAAAAAAGTTACCGGACTTGAAGTTAATGACTTTGAGCTGCTGGTTTCACTTAATGTATTCAACGAAGCCTTGATGAATGATGCTGTTTATAAGTTCAAACGCTATGAGGATTCAAGCCTTTCATATACGGGCATTGATCGTCACAGAGGGGAGCGGGTCGGACTTTTCAGCACATCGCTTAAGCGTGAAGAATACGAAGCAATGGCAGGGCAGCTTGCTGCTGCTGAAGTTGCGCCGAAGCCGCAAGCGGCTGATTTACAGATTGCGCAATATTACCCTGAAGGCGAGGACGCAAAAGGCTGGGCAGCTGCGCGTAAGAATGAGTTAACGAAGCAAATTTCGATGAGAAATGAAAGCCCTGTTGCACAGGAACAAAAAACAAAAAGTGTTGCAGCCGTTTTGCCCGCAGCAAAAAAATCTTGTGACAAAAATAATGTTCAAAACATTGCGATCGGCGATACTGTCGTTCATAAGGCGTTCGGAGCAGGTACCGTTATCGGCACAGAGACAGGAAAAATAACGGTTTCGTTTAACGGAGCAGAGAAGAAGTTTCAGTTCCCGGGCGCATTTATGCAAGGATTTTTAAAAACGCAGAAATGAATTCGGAATAAAAGCCACACTAACAGCAAACGACCTGTCCGCCGGCAAGCGGGCAGGTCGTTTTTGTTTGTTTAAGTCGGAATCAATGCAAATTCACACGATTCGCATGTCGGTTATCAGCGGGCAATGAAGAACATTGCGGCGAACAGTATGCCGATGATCCAGGTGCTGAGGCTGATATCTTTGATCTTGCCGGTGAAGAGCTTGATGAAGATGTAGGAGATAAGGCCGAACGCAATACCATAGGAGATATTGTAGGTGAACGGCATGATCGCCATGGTCATGAACGCGGGAACTGCCGCAGAAGCATCGCTCCAGTCGATTTCCTTGACGCCGCCGATCATAAGGATGCCCACGAAGATGAGCGAAGCGGCGGTTGCACAGCTCGGAATGAGCGCGGCAATGGGCGCAAGGAACATTGCGATGAAGAACATTGCAGCCGTGAAAACGGAGGAAAGGCCGGTCTTGCCGCCTTCTGCGATGCCGGCGGAGGATTCAACAAAGGTGGTAACTGTTGAAGTGCCGCAGACTGCACCGAAACATGTTGCTGCCGCATCGGCGAACATGGCCTTGTTCATGTTGGGAACATTGCCGTCCTTATCGAGCAGATTGCCGGCGGAACATGCACCGTACAGAGTTCCGAGAGTGTCGAACATGTCAACCATGCAGAATGCGAGCATGGAAGCGATGAACGTTGCCGCAAAGCTGCCGACGCCGTTGGCAGCGATGTATTCGGAGAAGTTGAAGCCTTCGGTGAAAACTTTGCCGAAAGAAATGTTGAAGAAATCACGGAAGGGCTGGATGATGTTGAGAGAGAGCTTGCTCTGAACATTGCTTGCATAGAATCCGTCGATCGTCAGAAGGCCGAGTGCATAATAAAGCACTGCGCCGCCGATGATACCCCAGAAGACTGCGCCCTTGATCTTTTTCTTTGACATTGCGCCGATTGCGATGAGAGCAGCAATGGTGATGAGCAGGGGCATTATCTCTGCCCATGTAGTGTGGCCGAAGATAATGTTGAACGAGTGCAGGTCAACGAGTGTGGAATCGCTGTTAACAACGATTCCGGAATTCTGAAGCCCGAGGAATGCAATGAAAAGACCGATGCCCGGTGCAATTGCAGCCTTGACAGCTTTCGGTATTGCGTCAAAGATAAGCCTGCGGAGGCCTGTGACCGTGAGCAGAAGAAACACGATGCCGTCCACAAGAACCATAACGAGCGCATTTGCATAGGTAAAGCCCATGCCGATGCAAACCGAGTAAACAAAGAATGCATTCAGACCCATGCCGGATGCCTGTGCAAGCGGCAGGTTGGAAAGCAGGCCGATGAGCAGCGTTCCGAACACTGCGGAGAGTGCGGTTGCGATATAAACGGCGTTATAATAACTTGCGCCGAGTGCGTCGCCTCCGAGCGTGGAGAACATTCCTGCGTTGACCATCAGAATGTACGCCATCGCCATAAAGGTCGTGATGCCCGCAACCAATTCGGTGCGAACTGTGGTGTTGTTTTGTTTGAGCTTAAACATGTTTCCTCCTCGAACTCAAAACTTTGCAGCCTTTTCAACGCCGAAAGTCAGCCGCATACGATTGCGGAAATTCAGCCATTGAATCGCCGCATTTTATTATATCAAAAGCTTTTGGGTTAATCAATATCGGTTTTGAAAAAGAAGGAAAAGGGATTTTGCGGTTGTTCATGCCGAACACTTGTGGTATACTGTTGACAGAAGCTTTCAAAAGCCGGCGAATGCGGCGAAAGCAGCACAAAACCAAACATTCCGGAAGGATTGAATATTATGAAAAAAATAAAACGAATTACAGCGGCGGTTCTTGCGGCAATGCTGCTTGCATTAAGCCTTTTTTCCGCATATGCGGAACCGCAGACAAAAACGGAGATCTATTCCGAAAATTCGGCGGGCGAAACGGTTGTGCGGATACAGATCCGCCTGCGCGAGCTGGGCTACCTTTGGTTTAAGCCGACCGGGGTTTACAGGGCAATGACAGTAAAAGCCGTTGAGGAATTTCAAACCCGCTGTGTTGCCTACGGTGAAAGGCTTGCCGTTGACGGAAGAATGGGGGAGCAGTCCATGCTTGAACTGTTTGCGCCGAGTGCGCCGAAATTTCGCATTCCGGATTCGGTTCATCTGCCGCGCGGGCCGATTGCGGACACATTAAAGGTTAAAGGCGAGGTTCAAAGCTGGAACGCCGTAAAACAAAAATTGAATGTCAACGAGGAGTATACGGTTATTGACTGCAACACGGGCAAGGAATTCAAGCTCGTGTTCACAGGCGGGGAAAACCATGCCGAGGCGGAGTTGGCTTCCGAATCGGAACTTGAAGCTTTCAACTATATCTGCGGAAGCGAGTATAACTTTCTTAAACGTCCCGTTGTTGTGATGTTCGGAGAAACGGCAGTCGCTGCCTCAATTCAATGCTATCCGCACGGCAGCGATTCCGTGGCGGATAACGGCATGGAAGGGCATGTCTGCCTGTTCTTTGAAGGCAGTCTGTCCCATGTGGGCAGCTTGCCCGATGTTGAACATAATGCAAATGTTTTTGCGGCGGCGGGCAGAGGATAAGAGCAAACGCTCATTGTTGTCGTTTTTTAAAACGGTATTTAACTCGGCATTCGGGCATTTCGGACGGGATGCTTTATGTGCCGAGTTTTTGATTTCGTGCATAGAAAAAGATGTATTGCTGAACGATTCCGGAAAGCTTGCCGATGCTGCGTGCGGCGGCCTGAATTTCTGATTTTGCAGGCGCAGGGCGGGCGGCCGGGGTGTCGGCGGTCGATGAGTCGGAAAAATACAGTTCGGTCATTGCTCTCTCGATCCATACATCAACGGGGAAAGCATCCGCGTGTCCGAGGGAAAACAAAAGGATGCAGTCCGCAACCTTCGGGCCGACACCCGGGAACGTCAAAAGTTCCTTTCGTGCTTCGGCTGTCGGAAGCGACCGCAGCTTTTCAAGATCATAACCATCGGCAATGCGTTTGGCAGATTTGATTATATACGGAGCGCGGTAACCTGCACCGATTTGCTTCAATTCATCTTCGGAAAGTGCGGCAATGCGTTCCGGCGTCGGAAAAGCGAAAACTTCACTGTTTTTACCAAAATCGCAATCGGCGGCTGCGCAATCGGAAAAGTACCGCACCGGCAGCTTTTCTCCCGCAAGGGAACAGAGCCTGTCAATAATACCCGATATACGCTTGATATTGTTGTTTGCAGATATTATGAACGAGATCAGCGCTTCAAACGGTTCCTGGTTAAAAACGCGAATGCCCGACGAACCGGGAAGGCATACCCGAAGCCTTTCGTCGGCTGCAAGCGCGGCTTCAACGGCGGAATAATCGCGTTTAAGGTCAAAATAATCGATAAAAAGCTGTGCTTCGCCCTTTGCGCACGGAGTGACAATAAGCGAATCGTCGGATTGCATAACAAGCACGGCGCGCCCGCGAATAACGCCGGTGAACGCAAGGGAAGCTTCGGCATTAGGCAGACCGCATTCGTCAAACAAACCCGCCTGCATGTGCACGGGGTTTTTGACCCAACGGAACGCCTGCCCGCAGGTGCAGCATTTTTCAAGATCAAACGGTTTCACGCCGCTGATAACAAGCATGTTTTTGAAATATTTGAACTCCATATGCCGATTATACGGCAGAACGCGCAGAAAGGGAAGTGTTCGGGCGAAAATATACAGCCGTGACGGCAAAAAATGCTTGACAATGCACGCTGAATATGGTAATATTACTCATTGAGCCGCTCCGAAACGGTTCAAAGTGATGCGAAGGCATTCACCGGAAGGGCGAGACTGGTAAGAGGAGGAACTATTATAATGTACGCAATCATCGTAACCGGCGGTAAGCAGTACAAGGTTGAGGTTGGCAGCGAGATCATGGTCGAAAAGCTCGATGAGCAGATCGGTGCAAACGTCAATTTCGACGTACTGATGATGGCTGACGGCGAAAACGTTCAGATCGGCACCCCCGTTGTTAAGGGCGTTTCTGCAAAGGCAGAGGTTCTCGAACACGGCAAGGGCAAAAAGGTCGTTGTTTTCAAGTATAAGCCCAAAAAGGATTATCGCAAGAAACAGGGTCATCGTCAGCCCTACACCAAGGTCAAGATCCTTTCCATCGGCTGAGAGGTAATTGCATGACCGAGATAACCGTTTTTTTGAAGGGCGGCAAACCGATAGGCTTTGATGCACACGGACATACGGGTTATGCCGAATGCGGAGAAGATATTGTTTGTGCAGCGGTTTCGGCAATCACGCAGACCGCCGCAATGGGCATTTCGGAACTTGTCCGCTGCCCGGCCGCACTTGAGATTAAAGACGGAGGGCTCTATCTGATGCTTGAAAAAACCGTTAAAGGTTCAAAATTGCAGCAGGCAGAGCTTATACTTGGAACGATGCTTTTGGGACTTCGTTCCGTTGAACAAGATTATAGTGATTATCTTAAACTGACAGAGAGGGAGGTTTAACTATGTTCAGGATCAATTTGCAGCTTTTCGCACATAAGAAGGGCGTCGGCAGCTCCCGTAACGGTCGTGAAAGTGAATCCAAGCGTTTGGGACCCAAGCGTGCGGACGGTCAGTTCGTTCTTGCGGGCAACATCCTCGTAAGGCAGCGCGGCACACATTTCCATCCCGGCAATAACGTCGGCATCGGTAAGGACGATACGCTGTTTGCAAAGGTTGACGGCATTCTTCGCTTTGAAACCAAGCACGGCGGCCGCAAGTGCGTCAGCGTTTATCCCGAGGAAATCGCAGGCTGAGCTTTTCACCGAGCGAATTCTTGACAGCTCCGCAAATTCGGGCGGAGTGTAAACAAAATAACATAAAACAAAAAGCCGCGGTTTAACGACTGCGGCTTTTGTGCATGAATATGCATGAAGAAATGCACCGCTTCAAAAGTGCTGATTTGTAACAGCTTGTGCGGGCGGGATCAATGCTTGCTCATCATGCTGCGCCAGATATGCTTCGTGTCGCGCTTTGCACGCTTGGGAATGTCGGGATAAACCGCTGAAACGGCAGCAACCGCCGCTGCCATGCCGAGTGCAATTCCGGAGACAAAACCGATAGCCTTCATGCTGCGTACCTCCTGCTATTTTTTTGAACAGCCGAAAAACCGATGCTGTTGCTTTATTAGTTTGTTCAAGGGATGCAAGGCTCATGCGCAGAAGGGGCAGCGGCAAATTTTTCAATTTATTCACTGCGAAAGGTTGCTATTTTTTTTTAATTGAATTATACTTGAAGTGCGGCAGTGCGCCGTGAGCGGTAAAACGATACTGAAATGATTACATTAAATCGGAGGCAGAAAATGAACGATAATTCAAAGGCACATGTAAACGATGTTATCAAAACGATGCTTGAACGCAGCAGCATTCGCGCCTACACGGACGAAAAACTCACCCAAGAGCAGATTTCTCTGCTTCGGAATGCCGCGCTCAGTGCACCGACGGCAATGAACGCACAGGATCAGCGGTTTGTGTTCGTTACGAATGCGGAAATCATTGCAGAGCTTGAAGCGGGCGTTGTGGAGGCGGCGTGCGCCGGCGGCGATGCTGCTTTTGCCGAAAGAATCAAACAGCGCGGCGGCAAAATTATGTACGATGCACCTCTTTTTGTAGGTATTTTTGCTCATCCGGCAAAATTTTCTGGGGTTGATGCGGGTATAGCGGTGCAGAATATTGCGCTTGCCGCAAAAAGCATCGGCTTGGATTCCGTCATACTCGGGCTGCCGAGGCTCGCTTTTGAAGGCCCGAATGCGGCAAAATATAAAAAACTGCTCGGTATAGAAGTGGAACGCGAATTCATGATCGGAATTTCCGTCGGTCATGCTGCAACGAGCAAAACCCCGCATGAGTGGGATTGCAGTCATATTATTGATATCAGGTAAACACGTGCAGGCGGAACGGGAAAGTTTGAATATTTATCCTGTTTTGTCCTGCTTTATCCCTGCCGTGCGCACAATGCCGAAAACGGCAAACGGGGCAATAAAAAAGTTTGGAGGCAGCTTCGGACGGTTTACTCCGAAACGGAAGAAATAAACGGGCACGAAGCGGTTTGAATATGAGTAGAATACAGGTGAATGTCGGCGGAGTCCGCATTGGCGGCGGTGCACCGATTTCGATTCAGTCCATGACAAACACGGATACGCGCAATGCTGAAGCAACGGTGAAACAGATTCTGGAGCTTGAGAATGCGGGGTGCGAAATCGTCCGTTCTTCGGTCTATGATGATCGCTGCGTTGAAGTATTGCCGCAAATAATATCAAAAATATATATTCCGCTCGTTGCGGATATCCATTTTGATTACAGACTTGCCATAGGTGCAATCAAGGCGGGTGTTGCCAAAGTCCGCATCAATCCGGGAAACATCGGCTCGGAAGCGGGCGTGCGGAAGCTTGCGGAATGCGCCTCGGCATACGGAGTTCCGATACGTATCGGAGTGAACGGCGGTTCACTTGAAAAAGAACTTTTGCAAAAATACGGGGTATGCGCGGAAGCAATGGTTGAAAGCGCACAGCGTCACGCGGAACTGCTTGAAAACTGCGGCTTCAGCGATATTGTTGTTTCGCTTAAAGCGTCGGATCCGGTAACGACTGTACGCGCCTATCGCCTGGCATCGCAAATTATGCCGTATCCGCTCCATATCGGTGTTACGGAGGCGGGCATGGGCGAGACCGCATTGCTGAAATCCGCAATCGGAATCGGCAGCCTGCTTATTGACGGCATCGGTGATACGGTGCGCGTTTCGATGACCGGAGGAGTTTTGCAGGAAGTTGAGGCAGCAAAGAAGATACTTCGCGCTGTCGGCCTGCGTAAGGACGGGGCGGATGTTGTGAGCTGCCCGACTTGCGGGCGCACCCGCGTTAACCTTGAAGAAATAGTCAAAAAGGTTCGCGCTGCGCTGCCCGAAGATACGGGCAATGCAATGAAAATCGCCGTTATGGGCTGCGCTGTCAACGGCCCGGGCGAAGCGCGTGAAGCTGATATAGGCATTGCGTTCGGTTCGGTGAACGCAGTTGTGTTTAAAAAGGGCGAAATAATCTATTCGGATAAGCTGCCGCAAGTGGTGGACAGGTTCATCGCAGATGCATCGGAAATGATGAAACGGAAATGAAATGACATGACATGATATGATTCTTGATTCATGCATTGAATCTTTGAGCTGATTAACAAACCGAATCAAAGCAAAATGACTCGATCGCGGCTTTCGCGGCTTTGCAATTGATAATGATTTTGCTTAATTAAGCCAACCCGAAAAGCGGAAGGAAGCTTTCACTGTTGAGAAAGCCATGTTGAAAATGAACAAAAGCAGTATGGAAGAATTGAATATGTACGAAAACATAAATGAGTACGGCGGAACACCCGGCTCGGCTGCGCCGGCTGATGTTCCGTTGGACGATCTTCCGCCGGCTGACAATTTCTCCGAAATGACGGCTGATGTTCCGTGGAGGGATGATCCGCCGGACGGGGGGTATTATTCGTACTCGGAGTACGGGGAATCCGGCATCGATGAGTGCAGGCAGCCCGATTCCGTACGTGCAAAAAATCAAAAAGAAAATTCAGCAGAGAAGCAAAAGAACGGCGGACACTCAAAAAAGAACCTTGCCGTTGAGTATCTTGCAAACGGGACGGTTTCAATAAAGTCTGCCGTGCGCAGCAAAAAAACGGGCGAAATCAGTGTTGATGTCGAGTGTGCGCGCCTGCTGCTGCCTGCCGAAACGGAGGAGCTGGAAAAAAACATACAGGCGGAGCTGCAATATCAAACGGTCAAATGCAGCTTTGACTATTCCGAGGTTGTTGCGCGGCTTGTCGGCGGAGACGGTGAACCCGAACAGCTGCTTCTGGATCTTTGGTGTGAAACTGCACCGCAGCTTGAACCGATACTGCGCCGTTCCCGCGTTGAACGGCACGGAGGCGAATATGTATTCTTTGTTCCGGAAAGGTACACGCGTGCAGTGTCTCAGGCGGCGGCAGGTGAGTTCCGCGCATTTGTTGCGCACAGTTACGGTTGGAATACGCCGCTGCGCATTGTTGCCGATGCAAATGCGGATGACGGAATCGATCTTGCCGAACCGGTCGTAAAGCGCGATTGGGGAAATGCGGCAGCTTTGAAAAAACCCGTCAAAACGCAGCGCAAGAACATCAAAAAGCTTTCTCCCGGCGATATTGTTTACGGAAAAGAAATTCTCAAACCCGAAGTTCAGCGCATGGCGGATCTGGACGATAAATCCGGGCGCGTCACTGTAAAAGGAACAATACTGAGCATTGAAACATTTGTTTCACCAAAGCGCGGAACGGTTATAATCACGGTTTTTATAACCGACCTCACAAACTCCGTTGCGGTAAAGCTATTTCCCGATGAAGCAGCAAAGGCGCGAACTTCACAGCTGCTTGAAAAAGCAAAGGAGGAGGGCGCGGCACTGATGGTGCGCGGCTGGTTCAGGTACGATAATTATGCCCGTGATTACTGTATTTTTGCGGACGATATAAACCGTTATCCCGTCGAACGCAGAACTGATGTATCGGCCGAAAAGCGTGTTGAGCTGCACCTTCACACAAGAATGTCCGCAATGGATGCAACGGCGGATCTGGACAAAGTTGTTGAGCTTGCCGCAAAATGGGGGCATACGGCAATTGCAATAACCGATCACGGCGTTGTGCACTCTTTCCCGGAGGCCAAAAAAGCCGCCAAAAAGAACAATATAAAGGTTATATTCGGCTGCGAAGGATATCTGCTTCCCGATTGCGAACTTGTTCCGCTTGAAAGGGAGTATTGTGCCGTTGCGGTGACATATTTCGGAAGCGGCATTCACGGGCGCGTGTTTGATATCGGCGCAGTGAAGTTCGATTCGTTCGGGCGCGTTATTTCAACATTCAGAACTCCGGTGAACCCCGGCGTCCCTCAGCTTCCGCGCATTGCAAAGCTGACGGGTTACACGGATGATGATATTGACGGTGCACCTCTGCTTTCCGAAGCGGTGAATATGCTTTCGGATTTTGCGGGAGGGGCGGCGCTTGTTCTGCATTGCCCGGAACAGCTTGATCTGCTGCATGAACTGACTGCCGCGGCAGGGCACGGAAAGGAACTCGAGCTCAGCAAAAGCTGCGTTTCGGGCTCAATGCTGATGCAGTATCTGCGCCGTGACTTAAAGGCGGAGGAAAGACAGCTTCCGGAGCTGAATGCGGGTGCGGCAGCGGAATGGACAGCAAAAAACACGGCCGATTTGCTGAGCAAATGCCGTGAGCTGAATGTTTCGACGGTTCCGCTGATTGACTGCACGATAAAAAATCTTCACAAGCAGAAAACGAACCACATAGTGCTGCTTGCGGCAACGCAGCCCGGACTTAAGAATCTGTATAAATTGGTTTCGTATTCAAACCTTGACCATTTTTATAAGACACCGCGTATTCCGCGCAGCCTTCTCAACCTGCACCGCGAGGGTATTATAATCGGCACGGCATGTGAGGCCGGTGAGCTTTTCCGTGCAATGGTGGACGGAAAAAGCGAGGAGGAATTGCTGAAGATAGCTTCATGGTACGATTACCTTGAAATTCAGCCGATCGGAAACAATGCCTTCCTTGTGCGCGAGGGGCTTGCAAAGGATGATGAAGAGCTTCGCGATTTCAACCGCCGTATTGTTGCACTCGGCGAAAAACTGAACAAACCCGTTGTTGCAACGGGAGACGTTCATTTTATCGAACCGGAGGATTCGATTTTCCGCGCAATACTGATGTGCTCTCAGAATTTCAAAGACGCAGCGGTTCAGCCGCCTCTTTATTTCAGAACAACGGAAGACATGCTTACGGAGTTTCAATATCTCGGCAGTGATAAGGCGTTTGAAGTTGTTGTTAAGAATACAAATTTGATTGCCGATATGTGTTCTCAGCTCCGCCCGTTTTTGGACGAAAAACAAACTTACTCGCCGGAACTTCCGGGCGCGGCGGATGAACTTAAGGGCCTTGCCCTGAACACCGCACACGAGCTTTACGGGGATCCGCTGCCGGAAATCGTCCAAAAAAGACTCGATAAGGAATTGAACTCAATCATCGGCAACGGTTACTCATCGCTATATATGGTTGCGCAGAAACTCGTTTCAAAATCCCTCAGCGACGGCTATCTTGTCGGTTCAAGGGGTTCGGTCGGTTCGTCCTTTGTTGCACACCTTGCAGGGATAACCGAGGTAAACGCGCTCCCCGCGCATTATCGCTGCCCGAATTGCAAATACAGCGAATTTCCCGATGTAGGCGATGACTCACGCTGCGGGATCGACCTTCCGCCGAAAGATTGCCCGAACTGCGGAACTCCGCTGCGACGGGAAGGGTATGAAATTCCGTTTGAAACTTTCCTTGGTTTCAAGGGTGATAAAACTCCGGATATCGATCTTAACTTTTCGGGCGAATATCAGCCCGTTGCGCACAAGTTTACGGAGGTCATGTTCGGTGAAGGTCATGCCTTCCGCGCGGGCACGATTTCGGGCGTTAAAGATAAAACCGCATACGGTTATGTGCTGCACTATTGCGAGGAATACGGGCTGAACCTTTCCGAAGCGGAAAAGAACCGTCTTGCAATGGGTTGCGTCGGCACGCGCCGAACAACGGGGCAGCATCCGGGCGGCATTGTGATCGTCCCGGAAGATTTGGAGATTTTTGACTTTTGTCCCGTGCAGCATCCGGCGGAAAAAATCGATGCGGAAAGCATAACAACACACTTTGACTTCCATGCATTGGACGACAAACTTGTCAAACTTGACATTCTCGGACATGATGACCCGACAACGCTGCGAATGCTTCAGGATATAACGGGCATAGATCCGAAGAGTATTCCGCTGCACGATGAAGAAACAATGTCAATCTTTAAGTCGGATGAGGTACTCGGAATATCCCTTAAGGAGCTGAAATGCGATGTCGGCAGCCTCGGCATTCCCGAATTCGGAACAAACTTTGTTCGCGGAATGCTGATGGATACGCGTCCGACAACAATGGAAGAGCTTGTTCGTATCGCCGGACTTTCCCACGGCACGGATGTGTGGCTTAATAATGCGCAGGATCTTGTGCGGGACGGCACCGCAACGCTGATGGAGGTTATATGCACCCGCGACGATATTATGAACTATCTCATTGCACACGGCGGAGAACCCTCGCTGTCGTTTAAAACGATGGAGAGCGTCCGAAAAGGCAAGGGACTTAAGCCCGAGATGGAGGATGCAATGCACGAGAACAATATTCCGCAGTGGTATATCGACAGCTGCAAAAAAATCAAGTATATGTTCCCGCGCGCTCATGCAGCGGCGTATGTTATGATGTCTTTCCGCGTAGCATATTATAAGGTGCATTACCCGCTTGCGTTCTATGCGGTTTATTTCACGGTTCGTGCGGATAAATTTGATATTGAACAGTGCCTCGGCGGCGCGGAACGCGTACTCGGCAATCTTGAGGAGCTTAAGGCAAAGGATAAACTTGAAACAAAGGACGAGGAACAGATAGTTATCCTTGAAATGGTCTACGAGATGAATCTGCGCGGAATCGAGCTGCTCCCGATAGATATTTACAAATCGAAAGCAACGCGTTTCACTGTTGAGGACGGCAAGCTTCGCCCGCCGTTCAATGCTATTGCCGGCTTGGGCGATAACGCCGCTCTGTTGATTGAAAAAGGCGCGGAGGGAGGACGATTTATTTCCCGCGAGGAGTTTGTGAAGCGTACCCGCGCAAATTCCGCCGTGATGGAAAAGTTGGATGCCCTCGGATGCCTTAACGATTTACCGGACAGTGATCAGGTCTCAATGTTCTGACGGGACGCCGCACGGCCGGCAGGAACATCCGAACCGAGCGATATTCGGAAAATTCCGCAATATATGCAATGTTTTTTCGGAAAGCTATTGCTTTTTGAGGCAAAGTATGGTATGCTTACCCCAGTAATGAGTTTTTTGATGCGTTTAAGCCTTGAAATTGTGTTCAAATGCATCATTTCGGATGAGCGGCATGAGTTATTCGTGCATTTAAGAGTGGGCAAAACCCGCTCTTTAATTTTGAAAAAACCTTGCGCATACATTGCGTTTCGGAGGAATTGCGGTTGAAGCTGACAGACAGGATTTTTGAACTCACGGAATCAAAAGTTCGTGAATTGGGCTATGAGCTCTATGATGTTGAATATCAAAAGGAATACGACAACTGGGTTCTCACCCTCTATATCGACAGTAAAGACGGAATTTCACTTGACGATTGCGAAATTGTGAGCAATGCTGTTGATCCGATTCTTGATGAAGCGGATCCGATTGAACAGGCATACTATCTTTCGGTCAGCTCCGTCGGCATAGATCGCCCGCTGAAAAAAGACAAAGATTTTCAGCGCAGCATCGGCAAAACGATCGACGTGAAGCTTTATGCGCCGCTGAAAGGCAAAAAGGAGTTCTGCGGAGAGCTTGTTTCGTTTGATGCGGAATCATTTACGGTTCGCACATTGCCGCGAAAGCCCGGCGAAGCTTCGGAAACGGTCACCGTTGGGCGCAGGCAGGCGGCACTCGTGCGTCCGCACATAGATTTTTAAACATTCCCGGGTCTGCGGGTTCAAAAAATTAAAATTTTAAACCGAAAAATATTTGTGATTTCTAAGGAGTATAAATATAATGAAGAACAATGCCGAGCTTATCAGCGCGCTTAACGTAATCAGCAAACAGCGCGGGATTTCCGTTGATATCCTTGCGGATGCTATCGAATCCGCACTTGTAAGTGCCTATAAAAAGAACTACAATGTGAACTGCAACGTCCGTGCGAATCTGGATCGCGAAACAGGTGCAATCGAAATCTGGGCTTCCAAAACCGTTGTTGAACAGGTTGAAAACCCCTTTACGGAAATTTCAATTGAAAAAGCAAAGCAGATAAATCCGCTTTATGAAATCGGCGATGTTCTCGAGGAAGAAGCGGACACAAAGAATTTCGGCAGAATCGCGGCGCAGACTGCAAAGCAGGTCGTTATGCAGCGCATTCGCGAAGCGGAACAGGGCGCAATCTTTGAGGAATATTCCGACAAAGAATACGAAGTTCTGACGGCAATCGTTCAGCGCGTCGAAAAGAACGGTGTTTATGTTGAACTCGGCAAAACCGACGGCATAATTCCGTTCAATGAGGTTATCGTCGGCGAAAACTATGCGCCGAATGACCACATCAAGGTTTATGTTCTGAAAATACAGCGCGACACGAAAGGCCCGCAGATTATCGTTTCAAGGACGCATCCCGGCCTTGTAAAGCGGCTGTTTGAGCTTGAAGTACCCGAAATTCAGAGCGGGGTCGTGCAGATAAAGTCTGTTGCGCGTGAGGCCGGACAGCGCACCAAGATCGCGGTTGCAAGCTTTGACCCCCAGGTTGATGCCGTCGGTGCATGCGTCGGACAACGCGGCACAAGGGTCGAAAACATCGTCAACGAGCTCCATAACGAAAAAATGGACATCATCGAGTGGGATCCCGACATTGCGGTTTATATCGCAAAGGCACTCGGTCCCGCAAAGGTTTTGATGGTTTACATTAACGAAGCGGAAAAGGCTGCAAAGGTCATTGTTCCCGATAATCAGCTTTCACTTGCAATCGGCAAGGAAGGACAGAACGCAAGGCTTGCCGCAAAGCTCACAGGCTGGAAGATAGATATCAAGAGTCATTCCCAGGCTGAAGCGGATATGGAACTTGAGATGGGTTCCGTTGACGGCGTTCCCGGCAGCGAAAGCGGAAACGATATGTTCAATGATGACGAGGCATTCGGAGAGCAGGGGTTCAACGGTGCTCCGATGAATTTTGATGATTTCGGCGGGCAGAACATCTGATTTTCACCGAAACAAAATTTCAAACATGATTTAAATTTTAACCGAGGTTCTTGGTGAATCGGAACGGACTTCGGTACGGAGGTTGCGAATTGCAAAAGAAAATCCCTCTGCGCATGTGCGTCGGCTGCCGTGAGATGCGGCCCAAAAGAGAACTTGTGCGCGTTGTGTGCAGCAAAGACGGGCAGATTTCCGTTGACTTAACAGGAAAAGCTGCGGGACGCGGTGCGTATGTATGCCCAACGGAAGAATGCCTTAAAAAAGCCGTTAAAACACGTGCGCTTGAAAGGGCATTCTCTCAAAAAATCGAACCCGAAGTCTTTGACAGGCTTGCGGCGCAGGTTGAGCACTCAAAAACCGAACCGCAAAATTCGGCGGAAGAAAAGCGCGAAGCGGTGCCCGATTTGCCGAACTCATCCGCGAACAACAAAGAGGGGTGAGCTGCTTTGACAACAACCAACGCAAAACTCAACAATTCAATCGGTTTGGCGATGAAAGCGGGCAAAATTGCTTCCGGAGATTTTTCGGTCGAGAAAGCCGTCAGATCCGGAACGGCAAAGCTTGTTATGCTCGATGAGAGCGCGTCCGAAAACACAAAAAAACAATGGCGGGATGCATGCAGCTTCAGAAACATTCCGCTGATAAGAATCCGTGCAATGGGCAGCGCGATCGGAAAACCTGCCAGAATGGTTGCCGCCGTGACGGACGAAGGTTTTTCGGCAATGATAATTAAGAATTCCAACAAAAACAATGAAGCAATGACTGAACTTACGGAGGCAATGACCGATGACAAAGGCTGAATTATTAAACAACGCAAAAAGGATCCAAGCCGCAGCACAGGAATTGCTGGATAAAACGAGCGTCCTCAAAACAGACATCGGCAATTCTCTCCAAGCGGCAAAACGCCATGAAAGCAAACTTATCAGCAAGGAGCGCGCCGCAGAGGCGGAACGCAGAGAAAAAGAAAAGGCTGAACGTTTGATTGAATACCTCAATTCGGACGAGCAGCGCGGCGTTTACGTCAGCGATCGCGATTCCGCAGCGGGAAATGCCGCAGCGGGAATTCCCACAGTGGGAAATGCCGCTGATGCAGGCACCGAAAAAGCACCAAAGGCGGAGGCGGAAAAGGTACAGGGTGAACCGAGACCCGAAAATGCGGACAGGAAGCCCGAGAAGGGCGCGCAAAAGCCCGAACCGCCCGAGCAAAAGCCGGTGCAGCCCGCGCCGAAGCCCGAAGAAAACAAACCCGAAAAGGCGGCGGAACGGGAACAGGAACAAAACGTGGATAAGCCCGCCGAACATAAGCCCGAAAAGGCAGAACCGGTTCGGAATAACGTTGCTGACAAGGTCGCAGACAGTGTCAATGACGCGCAAGAAACAAAGGATAAAAACAACAAAGAAATGCCCGGAGCAAACAAAGAAACAAAACAGCGAACAGGCTGCAAAAGCTAAGAATACAGCGGAAAAAACCGAAATTTCCGCAAAGTCCGACTCTTCCGAACGTGTTGCGGAACGAACCGAAAATGCAGAGCAGCCCAAGAAGAACGAGTCTCCCGAAAACGGAAGGAATTCCGACAGAAGCCGCAGTCCGCAAAGAACGAACGACGGCCGCCGCAGCGACAGGTCTTCCTACGACAGAAATTCCCGCAGCGACAGACCGCAGGGCGACAGGCCTTCCTATGACAGAAATTCACGCGGAGACAGACCGCAGGGCGACAGGCCTCCTTACGACAGGAACGCACGCGGCGACAGACCGCAGGGCGACAGGTCTCCCTACGACAGAAATTCACGCGGTGACAGACCGCAGGGCGACAGGCCTTCCTACGACAGAAATTCACGCGGTGACAGACCGCAGGGCGACAGGCCTTCCTACGACAGAAACGCACGCGGCGACAGACCGCAGGGCGACAGGCCTCCTTACGACAGGAACGCACGCGGCGACAGACCGCAGGGCGAGCGCAGAGGAGATAACCGAGGTTTCGGCCGTCCGGATGACAAAGATGCACAGCAGAACAGGCAGCAGCGTCCGCAGCAGCGCCCCGTCGGCAGAAAGCCCGGAGAAGCACCTGCAATTATTCAAAAGGAAAATCGTGCGCCTGAAAACAAGAGCAGCTATGTTCGCACCTTCGACACCGAAAAGAAGGCAAAGAACAAAAAGACGATCATGAAGGAAACCGCTCCCTCCGCGAAAAACTGGGAGGATGACGGCGGATCCTACGGCGGCAGAAAGAAGAAAGCCGCAAAACAAACTCAATATCGCAAACCCGAACCCGTTGTTATCGAAAAAGCGGTTATAACGACAGAAACGATAACGGTACGTGATTTCTCCGAAAAAATCGGAAAACCCGCAGCGGAAATTCTCAAAAAGCTGTTCATGATGGGCATTGTTGCAAACATCAATCAGGATATCGATTTTGAGACCTGTGAGCTTGTTGCAATGGAATACGATATCGAGCTTGAACACCAGGTTGCAAAGACTTATGAGGAGACGATGCAGGAGAATGCCGAAGAAGTGGATGCAGAGGAAGATCTTGTTCCCCGTCCTCCCGTTGTCACGATCATGGGCCATGTTGACCACGGCAAAACTTCCCTGCTTGATGCGATCCGCAAAACTCATGTTACCGAGGGTGAAGCGGGCGGCATAACTCAGCATATCGGTGCTTACACGGTTGAATGCAACGGCAGGATGATAACTTTCATCGATACTCCCGGCCACGAGGCATTTACTTCAATGCGCGCAAGAGGTGCACAGGTCACGGACGTTGTAATCCTTGTTGTTGCTGCGGATGACGGCATTATGCCGCAGACAGTTGAGGCTATCAATCACTCAAAGGCAGCGGGTGTTCCCATCATCGTTGCGGTGAACAAGATCGACAAGCCCGAGAGCAACCCGGAAAGAGTCAAACAGCAGTTGACGGAACACGGTCTCGTGTGCGAGGATTGGGGCGGCGATACGATATGCGTCCCCGTTTCCGCAAAGAAACAGCAGAATCTTGATGAGCTGCTTGAAATGGTTCTTTTGCAGGCGGATGTTCTTGACCTTAAGGCAAACCCGAACAAAGCGGCAAAGGGAACCATCATTGAAGCTCAGCTCGACAAGGGCAGAGGTCCTGTTGCAACCGTTCTTGTGCAGAACGGCACTTTGAAAATCGGCGATCCCATTGTTGCGGGCATTGCATACGGCAGGGTTCGTGCAATGATGAACGACAAGGGCGAAAACGTCAAAACCGCAGGCCCAAGTTGCCCGGTCGAAGTTCTCGGCTTCAACGAAGTGCCTTCAGCAGGCGATATCATGAACGTTGCGGAGGTTTCCAAAAAGGTTGCGGAGGAACGCCGCAACAGAATCAAAGCGGAGCAGCTTAAAAACCTGTCCAAGGTCAGCTTGGAGGATCTGTTCAGCCATATTGCCGAGGGCGAAGTCAAAACGCTCAACATCGTTGTCAAAGCGGATGTTCACGGTTCGGTTGAGGCTGTTAAACAGGCTCTTGAAAAGCTTTCCAACGAGGAAGTCCGCGTGAAGTGCATTCACGGCGGCGTAGGCGCAATTACGGAGTCGGATGTCATGTTCGCTTCCGCTTCAAACGCGATCGTAATCGGTTTCAATGTCCGTCCCGACAGCGGAGCACGCAATCTTGCGGAGCAGGAAAAGGTCGATGTCCGCACCTACCGCATCATTTATCAGGCGATTGAAGATGTTGAAAACGCTATGAAGGGTATGTTCAAGCCCGTATTCAAAGAAGTGCATTTGGGTACAATAAGCGTCAGAAACACGTTCAAGGTCAGCTCCGTCGGCACGATTGCGGGTGCATACGTTCAGGACGGCAAGGTTCAGCGCAATGCGCAGGTTCGCGTTGTTCGCGACGGCGTGGTTATCCATGAAGGCCAAATTGCATCGCTGCGCAGGTTCAAGGACGATGTCCGCGAGGTTGCTGCCGGTTATGAATGCGGCATAGGCATTGAGAACTTCAACGATATTCACGAAGGCGATGTTATAGAAGCCTACACGATGGAAGAGGTTAAACGCTGACAACAGAATAATCTGTCCCCGGCTGTGCCGGAAACGCTTTTTGCGCCGCGGTACAGACCGGGGATTAAATCAACGCTGATCAGATAAATTTCTGCCGGAGCGTTTACGCATTAACCGAGAACCGGCATGTGTCCGAAGAACAGTTATTCGGAACGCGGAGAAGGCCGTTTGCAAAGGCGGGCTTGAACGACGGAAATTTAAATGCAGCATTTCGGCGGCAGGGATTCAAAACCCGAAAGGAAGCTTATGGCATCAGTCAGATACGACAGAATAAATGAAGAAATCAAAAAAGCACTGAGCGAAATCGTCCGCGAGATGAAAGATCCGAGAATATCTCCGATGACGACAATAATGCTCGTTGAAGCAACAAACGACCTGAAGCTTGCAAAGGTTCGGGTCAGTGTGTACGATAAGGATGATTCGGTTCGAAAAGAAACCGTTGCTCAGCTCAACCGTGCGGAAGGATTTATTGCAAGAGAGCTTGGGCGCAGAATCGATATCCGCCGAATACCGACTCTGAAGTTCACCCTTGATGACTCAATCGAGTATTCCGTGCATATTTCCGAAATAATCAACAAACTGCAAACCGAGCGCGCTCAGCTTGACGCGAATCGGAACAATGCGGAAGAAGATAAGGAAAACACCCAAAATGAAGACTAAACATGGGGCGGAGTTCGCCGATGTCCGAAAGTTTATATCCGATGGGCAGAGTTTCACGCTGCTCACGCACATTTCCCCGGACGGAGACACCCTGGGTTCGGCACTCGCGCTGAAACTGCTGCTGAACGCTCTCGGAAAAACTGCAGAGGTCGTTTGCTCGAACCCCGTTCCGAAGATTTACGGATTCCTGCCGGAATCGGAAACCGTCAAAATGCCCGAGGATGCCGAGGGCTATTGCCGCGTCATTGCCGTTGATTGTGCGGACAAGCCGCGTTTCGGCCGTGCTGTGCGTTTGTTCGATGCCGCGCAGGCAGAGGCATGTGTTGACCATCATGTTACGAACCCGCATTATGCCGAAGTGAACCTTGTTGTTTCGGATGCGGCGGCAACGGCGGAGATTGTTTATGAGCTTTACGGCATGTTCGGTGTTGCAATCGATAAGCGATCCGCAATTTGCCTTTATACCGGAATAGTCACCGACACGGGCAACCTTTCATACAGCAACACAACACCGAATGCTTTGCGGATAATTGCCGATTTCATTGAAAAGAAACTTGTTGATGTTTCGGAGGTCAACCGACTGATTTACCGAACGGTGCCGTACACGAAAACAAGGGTTCAGGGCTTTGTGACATCAAGGATCCGTCTTGAGGATGAAGGCAGAATCGGCATAGGCGTGCTTACAAGAGCTCAGATGCTGAGCTTTGATGCAACAAACGAGGATTGCGAAGGCATTGTTGACTGTGTTCGTGATATCGACAGCGTTAAAATCGCAATTTTTATCCGTGAAGGCGCGGACGGAAGTTTTAAAGTCAGCCTTCGCAGCAAGGATGTCGGGGACGTTTGCCGCATTGCAAACAAATTCGGCGGCGGCGGGCATGAAAGAGCGGCCGGATACACGGCATGGCTGCCACTTTCAACAGTTGTTGCAAGCGCGACAGAGGCGGCAATTGCAGAGCTGAAAAGGGATGAGAAACACGATTCTTCTCCCGATATGCACTAATGCCCGAATGAAAAGCAATGATGCGTTTCAACAGAACAACAAAGGAATTATTAATTAACAATGCAATTTGAAGGAGTAGTCAGCGTGCTGAAACCGCCGGGAATGACATCGAGCGATGTCGTGGTGGATATACGCAGAATCTTCGGCGAACGGCGCGTCGGACATACGGGAACGCTTGACCCTGCTGCGGCGGGCGTTTTACCCATCTGCATAGGCAGGGCAACCCGCCTGTTTGACTATCTTGTTGATAAAGAAAAAGAATACATTGCGGAGATTCGGTTCGGAGCGGAAACCGACACGGAGGATGCCTGCGGCACGGTGATCGCCGAAAGCAGCCGCATGGTTTCAAAAGCGGAGCTTGAAAAAATTTTGCCTGATTTCATAGGCGAAATTGAGCAGGTGCCGCCGATTTATTCGTCTTTGAGTGTGAACGGCGTTAAAATGTACAAGCTGGCGCGCAGCGGGAGCGTTACAGCTCCGGCTGAGGAACGCAGGCGGAGAATCAGAGTTTTTTTGCTTGAAACCATTTGTGAACTTGAACAAAACAGCTTCCTCATCCGCATTCGATGCTCAAAAGGCACATATGTCCGTTCGCTTTGCAGGGACATCGGACGAGCCCTCGGCTGCTGTGCATACATGCCGTTTCTGCTGCGAACCGCTTCCGGAACCTTCGACATCAGCGAAGCGCATACGATCGCGGAACTGAAGGAACTGAAGGAAGCGGGGGAACTTCAATCGGTTGTTGTTCCCGTTGACGAGGCTGCGCGGCACCTGCCGGAACTTCGCCTTTTTAACCTTTCCGAAAAGCAAAGGACGCTTATTTCAAACGGAGCTTCGGTTGAATGCGGGCAGGCTGAGCCGGGAACGGTCTACAGACTGTATCTTGAAAATGAATTCATGGGCCTTGCGCTGCGGGATGATTCCGGATTGCATATCACCGTATGGTTCGGGAAGGAGAAATGAGCGTTTGATGCAGAATAAGGATAAAACAAACATGCCAAGAACGGAGCATACGAACGAAATCAAACCGGGTACGGCGGTTGCTCTCGGCATGTTTGACGGAATGCATGTCGGTCACAAGAAGATAATTGACGCAACCGTTCTGATAGCGCGGCAATCCGGACTTGTTCCCGCTGTGTTTACGTTTAAGAATCATCCGCAGGAGCTTTTCGGCAAAAAAATTCTTCGGCTTTGCAGCAATGAAACCCGCGCCGCTCTTATGCGCAGGCAGGGCATTGAGCTGGTTGATGAGGTTGAGTTTACAAGTGCGATTCGCGACCTTTCCGCAGAGAGTTTTATCCGAATGCTTGCCGAAAGATTGAACCCAAAGATTATTGTTGCCGGGTTTAATTACACTTTCGGAAAGAAAAAGCAGGGGAACAGCGAGACGCTTCAAAGGCTTTGCCAAAAATACGGAATCAAGACGGCGATTATTCAACCCGTGCTTTTGGGGCGCGAGCCTGTTTCAAGCACGAGAGTTCGAAACATGATAACATGCGGGAACGTTCAGGAGGCACAGCTCCTTTTGGGAAGAGCTTATGCCCTTGACGGCATAATCGTTCAAAACAAGCGTATAGGAAGGACGATCGGCTATCCGACGGCGAATATTGAACCCGATTCCGCCCGCGTGATTCCCGCGGACGGAGTGTATGTGAGCATGGCACGCGTCAACGGCGACATAATGCCTGCCTGCACGAACATCGGAACGAACCCGACTGTCGGCGGAACAAAACGCACGATAGAAACGCATATTTTTGACTATGACGAGGATATTTACGGACTTCCGATGACGGTATGTTTCGTTAAAAAAATCCGCGATGTCAAAAAGTTTGAATCGCTGAACGCTCTTAAGGAGCAGATTCGGATTGATGCGGGAATTGCAAGGACATATTTCGGCTGCTGATGCACGGTATGCGGTTCTTAAAAATGCATTCCTGCGGTTGATTTGAGTTCTGAGCCTGATTAAAATGCGGTAATTGAAAGGGAAAACTATGATAACTGTGCTTCTGTCCGTTTTTTGCCTCATTGCGGGTTATCTTCTCGGCAGCATAATGAGCGCGGTGAAGATTGCGCGAAGCAAAAGCACGGATATCCATGCCTGCGGAAGCGGCAATGCAGGTTCAACAAATGTATTGAGAACCTTCGGCTGGAAATGGGGGCTTATCTGTTTGGCGAGCGACAGTGCGAAGGGTGCGGCAAGCGTCGGCGTGGGTTACGCCGCTGCGGCAATTGCTCCGGCACTGTTTTCGAATTATGTCATGCCCGAAAATCTGAGCGGAATACTCGGCTGCATAGGGCTGTTGGGTGCGATACTCGGGCATTTGCTGCCTGTTTTTTATGAGTTCCGCGGAGGGAAATGCGTTGCGGTCGCGCTTGGCGGTCTGCTTGTGCTGTCCCCGGTTCAGCTGCTCATTGCTGTCGGTTGTGCGGTTATTCTTATTGCAATAACAAAAATGGTTTCCGTAGGCTCTGTTGTCGGCACGATAATCGCGACTGCCCTTGTGATTTACCGCAACCGAGGCAATATTCCGCTGATGCTCATTGCTGTTGTGATTGCCGCTGTTGTCATCACTGCTCACCTTCCGAATATCAGGCGGATTATGGAGGGCCGCGAGAGACGGCTCGAAAAAATCGAGTGGGAGAAACAGCAGACTGAAAAAGAAGAAACATGCGGCAGCCGTCAAAATGACCAAAACTCCGCAAACGAGTCCTGATAAGCTGCGCTTAATTCTGAACCCGAACGCCGCACTGATTAACCTTTGTATGTTAAACCGATATTGAAACGCCGTTCCGAAAACGTAAGTCGGGCGGCTTTTTATTTTGAATACGATGCGAATACATGGCGACGACGGCCTGCAAAACCATATTGAACTTGCAAAAAACGAACTTTTTTATTCCAAGGCGCGGCGGTACGGTCGAAATGTGTGCACACCGCAAATAATGTATCAGGGGGCCGATTCATGCAAATTATTGCACTCACGGGAAAAACATATTGAATATATTGCATGAACGTGATATAATTGTCATTCCGAAAAGGGCGATGAATCGGTACGGAGGAGAATCATTATGATAGATTACCATGTACACACGAATTATTCGGCAGATGCATCCGCAACGGTGACGGAGCAGCTTGAAGCCGCCGCCGAGCGCGGATTGAGTGAGATTTGCTTCACGGATCATGTTGATTTCGATAACGGCGATAAGTCAATGCAGCCATCGGATCTCGGTGCATTGCGAGAACAGCTTTTGCCTTACAACGGACTGTATAAAGGAGTGCGCATACGCCGCAGAGCGGAAGTTGCTCTGAACGACGGGAACTGCGCCGAAAAAGCACGGCAGTACATCGCGCCGCATGACCTCGATTTTGTTATCGGTTCAATACATGTTGTGGGCGGATTTGATGTTTACTATCCGGAATACTACATCGGAAAAACAAAACAGGATGCATACATTTCCTACCTTCAGACGATACTCACAGGTATTAAAACATGCGATTACATGAACATACTCGGTCATTATGACTTCATTGCAAAGTATTCGCCGTATGAGGACAGGCGAATGACGCTTGATATTTCAAAGGAGCTTTTTGCGGAGATTTTTTCATATCTTGCAAAAAACGGAAAGGGAATTGAAATCAACACTTCGGCATGGTGGGATGATCCCTGCTGGGGTGAGGATGTATTAAAGCTTTACCGCGATCTCGGCGGTCAATATATAACAACCGGTTCCGATGCACACAGAAGCGACAGGGTCGCAAAGCGCATAAAGGAGGCGGAGAAACTTGCAGCGGCGGCAGGCATTCCGCTGATTGCGACGTTCCAAAGAATGAAACCGATATTCCACCCGCTCGGAAGCATTTGATGCGAATGCACTTAATCGCGCGGATGCCGGTTTGGGCAGCTTTCGTAAACAGCAGGGACTGATCCTTTGCTGCAGCGCATGACTCGGCTGAAATTTTGAACTCAGCTGAAAACGGAAAACATATTGTTAAACCTGAAAGGATGCAAGTTGACAGAAAACAGTTCGCAACTGAATGAAAACCCGCCTGAAACACTGACGGTGCATTCCGCTCTTGAACGCTGCGTGGATTATATCGGCAGGGTTGATATTGATTTTATCTGCGCGCTGGCGCGGGTCGATAAAGCGGAAGCATTTCAATCTCTCAAGGGTGCGATTTACTATGATCCCGAAAAGAGCTGTTTTGTTACGGCGGAGGAATACCTTTCCGGAAATATTATGAAAAAGCTTGCTGCCGCAAAATCGGCACTTGAGCAGCAGGCTGAAACCGCAAAAACGGCAGGGGATGAATCTAATACCCGAAAGCAAATGCCGGATGATTGGGATTTTTCGGAAAATATCTCTGCGCTTGAGGTTGTGATGCCGCCCGTTGTGCAGCCGGGGCAGATAAAGGCGTCAATGGGCAGTCCGTGGATTCCCGCTTGGGTCTACCGTGATTTTATAATTGCTTTAATCGGTATCCGTTCCGCTTCCGGAAAGCCGAAAATCAGCGTTGAATACATTCGCGCCGCAAATCATTATATAATTCACGGAAAAAAGCATTTCACCGACTTTACGCGTGCAAAACTTACTTACGGCACGGAACGCATGAACGCTTTTGAGATTATAGAGCGAATGCTCAATTCGCGCGAAATTGCCGTTTACGACACATATATTCCTTACGGCAAGGAACAGCAGGTTCGCCGTGTCAACAAAGCCGAAACTCTGCTTGCGCAGGAGAGAGCGCGGCAGATTGCGGAAAGATTCTCATTCTGGCTCTTCAGGGATGAGCCGAGAAGAAGTCAATTGCTTAACTACTACAACGAAAACTTCTGTGCGATCCGTCCGCGGCATTTTGACGGCAGCAGAATGCTCCTTCCGGGCAAAGATCCGAACATTAAGCTGCAAAAGCATCAGCTGGATGCCGTGAAAAGAATCGTGCATTCAAAAAATATCCTGCTGGCGCATCAGGTCGGTGCGGGGAAAACCTATGTCATGGCGGCAGCGGCAATGGAAATGCGCCGGCTTGGCATTTCAAAACGCAATCTGTTTGTTGTTCCGAATAATATTCTCGAACAATGGCATTATGAGTTCACCCGGCTTTATCCTGCGGCGGAGGTCATTGTAATTGAACCGAAAAGTTTCACTCCCGCAAACAGGAACCGCGTTTTGAAACAGATTATTGAAAGCGACTGTGACGCGATAATCATGGGTTACGGCAGTTTTTCGCTTATCCCGCTTTCGCGCGGGGAGCGTGAACGCGAATTGAACGCACACCTTGCGCAAATTGCGGAGTCCATGCGCAGTGCGGTGTACAGCGATGCATATATCGTGCTGAACAGATTTGCGTCGCGCATTGAACACAGGCTGCAAAAGCTCTGGGAGGAGGAACAAACTCTTCCGAAGGGTGCTGTTTTTTTCGATGACCTCGGCATCGACACGATATTTGTTGACGAAGCGCATAATTTTAAAAACATCAGTATTGAAACCAAACACGGCAGTCTGCCGGGGCTGAACCCGAAGGGCTCGAAAAAGTGCGATGATTTGATGGCAAAACTCCGCTATATACAGCGCACGCATGACGGACGGGGTGCTGTTTTTGCAACAGGAACCCCGATCACAAACTCCGTTTCGGACATGTACACGATGCAGCGGTACCTCGGCTATGAACATATGGACGAGCTGAATCTGCTTGAGTTTGACAATTGGGTCAAAATGTTTTCCGAGGTTACGGAAGAATTCGAAGTTGAGGCGAACGGTATAGGCTATCGGCTGCGCCGCAGGCTCAGCAGGTACTATAACCTGCCCGAACTGTCGCTGCTGTTTTCGGATATTGCGGATTTGTATTTTACTCCGGAAGATGATAAAAGGATTCCGCATAAGGTGAATTATATCAATTGTACCGTTCCGGCAAGCGAGTCTCTCAGAAAGTATATTGAGGAGCTTGCGGTGCGCGCAGAGGAGGTAAAGAGCGGCAGCGTTGCCCGAACGGAGGACAACATGCTGAAAATCACGACGGACGGCAGAAAGGCCGCTCTCGACATGCGTCTTGTTAACCCCGAGGAGCCTGATAATCCGAATTCAAAACTTAATACATGCGTTGAAAATGTGTTCAGAATCTGGAGTGAACGCGATAAACTGACCCAGCTTGTGTTCCTTGACCAAAGCACGCCGAAGGACGGGTTCAATCTTTACGACGATATAAAACAAAAGCTTATCCTGCGCGGTGTGCCCGCGGATGAAATTGCGTTCGTTCATGATGCTGTAAACGACGCAATGCGAACAACGCTTTTTAACAAAGTTCGCAAGGGACGCATACGTGTGCTTATCGGTTCAACTTTCAAACTCGGCATCGGTGCGAACGTTCAAAACAATCTGCTTGCGGTGCATCACCTTGATATTCCGTGGCGTCCGTCGGATGTTACCCAGCGTGAAGGCCGAATGCTGCGTCAGGGCAATCGAAATGACGAAGTAATGATATATCGCTACATCACAAACGGGAGCTTTGATGCTTATTCGTGGCAGCTTCTTGAAAACAAACAACGGTTCATATCTCAAATTGTAAACGGTGATTGCCCGAACAGAAGCGGTGACGAGGTTGATGAAGTTGTGCTCACATACAGCGAAGTCAAGTCACTCGCCGTCGGAAACCCGCTCATAAAGCGAAAGATTGAGCTTGAAACGGAGCTTCAGCGCAAACTTGTTTTGAAATCAAAGCATGAGCGCGCAAAGACAGAAGCGGCGGAGCAGCTTTTGCAGTTGCCGGCAAAGAACAGCGAATTGCTGAAACTGCGCGACATTCTTCAAAAAGATATGCTTCTTGCGGAACAAAACACCGGCGAGGGGTTTTCAATGATGCTTGCGGGCGAGAATTATACACGGCGGCGCGATGCGGGCGAAAGGCTGATAGAGCTGCTTGCGGAACATGCATTTATACGTGAGGAAAAGCGAATCGGCACATATCGGGGGTTCAAACTCTTTCTTGCGAACGATATTTCGGGGGCAAGGCGAATCTTTCTGCTCAAGGGCAGTGGAACCTATCGTTCCGATTTAAGCGAAAGCGCGATGGGCATCATTGCAAGGCTTGATAACGTTGTTAACGGCCTTAAAACACGGCTTGAAGCTGCACTCGGCAGCATAGAGCGTATGGAGCAGGACGAGGCGGAGCTGCGTTCGGAGTCTGAAAAACCGTTCCCGTTTGAAACGGAACTTACGGAACTGCGCCGTGAGCTGAAAAGGGTCAACGGCGAACTCGGAATGCTGTAAATTTGGATGATATATAAAATAACAGTCGGCTGATTGTTGATTACGGAGGAAAAAATGCAAAATCAGCACAATTATTCCGTTGATGATATAAAGGTAATGGAAGGCCTGGAGGCGGTTCGTGTCCGCCCGGGCATGTATATCGGCAGCACCGGAAGCAGGGGTCTGCACCATATGCTTTGGGAAATCGTTGATAATGCCGTTGATGAAGCGGCAAACGGGTTTGCAACGACCGTCAGCGTTACAATTAACAGGGATAATTCCGTGGTTGTTGAGGATAACGGCAGGGGAATCCCCGTAGGCATTCATGAAAAGCTGCATGTGTCCGGCGTTGAAGTTGTTTATACTCAACTCCATGCGGGCGGAAAATTCAACAACGATTCATACGGGTTCTCGGGCGGATTGCACGGTGTCGGTGCATCGGTTGTTAACGCGCTTTCCGAATACGTTGAGGTTGAGGTTGCAACGGGCGGAAAGCTGTATTCAATAAAATTCCACAGCTATGAAGATTCGGACGGCAACATGCATTCCGGAATTCCTGTCGCGCCGCTTGCCGAGGTCGGAAGAACGCGGCGGCAGGGCACAAGGGTAACATTTTTGCCGGACAAACGCGTTTTTGAAACGATTGAAATGAATTCCGAAGTCGTTGCAAAACGCCTGCGCGAGCTTGCGTACCTGAACAAAGGGGTAACGTTCAAATTCACCGACAACAGGCTGAAGGACGAAAATAAGAGCCGCGAGTACAAATACGACGGCGGCATTGTGGATTTTGTGTGCTATCTTAACAGTGAAAAAACCCCGCTGTATAAAGAACCGATATACTTCCGCGGAATGCGCGGCACGGGCAAAGATGCAATCATCGTTGAAATTGCAATGCAGCATAACGATGGCTATACCGAAAGCATCTTTTCATATGTCAACAATATTCCGACGACCGAGGGAGGTACGCATGAAACCGGATTTAAGTCCGCTCTGACCAAGGTCATGAACGATTATTGCCGTCGAACCGGAATCCTGAAGGAGAAGGATGCGCCGCTGCCGGGTGAGGATTTCCGCGAGGGACTCACGGCAGTCGTGTCGCTTAAAATGAGTTTGATTCAGTTTGAAGGGCAGACGAAAACAAAACTCGGCAATACCGAAGCGCGTACGGCGGTTGAAGCTATTGTTATGGACGAGTTGACACCGATACTTGAAAACCTTAAGAATTCGGATCTTGCCGCCGCAATTGCGGACAAAGCGGTTAAGGCGGCAAAAGCGCGTGAAGCTGCAAGAAAAGCAAAAACCATGGCGCGTGAAAAGTCCAAGCTTGAAAACGCACCTCTCGTCGGCAAGCTTTCAAGCTGCACGGGCAGAACACCGGAGCAAAACGAACTCTTCATCGTTGAAGGCGATTCGGCAGGCGGCAGCGCAAAGCAGGGCCGTGACAGACGGTTCCAGGCAATACTGCCGCTGCGCGGCAAACCGTTGAATGTTGAAAAAAGGCGCATTGAGCAGGTGCTTGAAAATGACGAATGCCGCTCCATCATAACCGCCCTCGGAACCGGCATAGGCGAGGATTTTGAGCTTAAAAACCTTAAGTATCATAAAATTATCATTCTCTCCGATGCCGATCAGGACGGTGCGCATATACGCGCTCTGCTTCTTACGTTCTTCTATCGCTACACAAAGGAACTGATAACGGGAGGGCATGTTTACATGGGTATGCCGCCTCTTTATAAGGTTCAAAAGGGAAACAATGTTACATATGCCTATGACGATGAAGAACTTGCCCGAATTACGAAAGGCATGAAGGGGTACACCTTGCAGCGGTATAAAGGCTTGGGTGAAATGAATCCGGAGCAGCTTTGGGAAACAACGCTTAACCCGGAGAACCGTTCCCTTGTGCGGGTAACGATTGAAGACGCGGCGTATGTAGAACACCTTGTAACGCTTTTGATGGGAGACAAGGTTGCTCCCCGCAAGGAGTACATCACCGAACATGCGAATTTCAACCGCGTGGATTCTTTTGAGGACAAAATCGGTTGATGTTGAAGTTTAACACCGCTTCGGAGTACAACGCGACACACAATTCAGATTGATTAGTGCAGCCTGCGGTCAATCAAAACCGAACAAAAAACAAAAGCATCCGAAAGCAGCGGAACTGCACGGATGCTTTTGGATATTTATCCGAAACAAAAAACTAAACGATTTGAAAAATATAAAACTTCAGATAATCCGTCTCGGGTACATTCCAAAGAATCGGGTGATCAGGAGCCTGCTGACGCGCTTCGATTTGACGCAGCTGAACCCCTGCATCCTCTGCGGCATTGTGAAGCATCTTACGGAAAAGCTCATCGGTCATGAAATGCGAACATGAGCAGGTTGCAAGATAGCCGCCGCGCGGAAGGAGTTTCATTGCTTTTGCATTGATGGCTTTATAGCCCTTTACCGCACTGCCGATCGTATCCCGACTTTTGGTGAAGGCGGGCGGGTCGAGTATTATGTAATCATAACCGTGTTTGCGATTGGATTCCATATCGGTCAGAAGATCAAAGACATCGGCGCAAACGAAATCCATTCTGCCCGAAAGCCCGTTCAGCTCCGCATTTCTGCGCGTTTTTTGGATTGCATCCGCAGAAATATCAACGGCAGTGACATGCTTTGCACATGCAGCGGCGGCGTTCAGTGCGAATGCGCCCGTATGAGTGAAACAATCGAGAACCGTTTTGCCGGCAGCAATCTTTGCAGCGGCACGACGGTTATATTTCTGGTCAAGGAAAAAGCCCGTTTTTTGTCCGTTGATAACGTCGATTTCGTATTTGATTCCGTTTTCTTCAATCATTACCAATCCGCTGTCCGGTGCGGGAGGCAGGAGATCACAGCTGATAAAGCCCTTGTGCTGAGTCAGACCTTCCTTTTCGCGTATGGCGACATCGTTTCTTTCGCAAACGGCCCGAATATTAATGCCGAACTCTTTGAATACTTCAATAAACAGCGGAAACAGGCGGGACTTAAGCATTTCGGTGCCGAGGGAGAGAATTTGAAAAACAAGAACATCCCCGAAGCGGTCCACCGTCAGCCCGGGAAAACTGTCGGCCTCACCGAAAATAATTCGACAGCAGTCAAAATCGCTGCCCATGACCGTTTGGCGGTACTCAAGCGCGTAACGAATTCGCCTGCGGAAAAAGTCATCGTCAAACCTGTCGTTTGCATTGCGTGAAAAGATGCGAATGCGAATTTTGGAATTGTCATTTATGAACCCGGTTCCGATGAACCGATCCTTTTTTGTATAAACATCAACAAGCCCGCCGTTCGTATAATCACCGTCAACGGAAAGCACCTCCTCCGCATAAACCCACGGGTGCCCGCCTTTGAGTGCGCGTTCCGCCTTTTCGGATACTTTTGCTTTCGGATACATTCGCATTATTAACAAACCAACCTCTCTGCCGCATTCGGCAAAACTGTTTGTTGAATATAACACAATCGGGCGTGGATTTCAAGTGCGGTTTCAACTTGCCGTGCCTGCACAGCGAAAAAACAGTCGAAAGTGTTTGTTCTGCCTTGATTTGCGGCAGATGCGCCGTATCAGTCAGACAGTGTCGGTTCGAAAGGTTCAACGGCGGAGCAGCTTATCTCATATGCAGTGCGCATTTCCTCCGTTCCGTCTTCAAAAACTTTTTTATATTCGCGGCTTTGCAGCCTTCCGATAACGTGCATTCCGATGCCGACCTTCATATCCTGCAAATACCTTGCGTTTCGTCCCCAGGCGATACAGGGCAGATAGTCGGATTTGCCGTACCGTCTGTTGACTGCAAGCAGAACGTCTGCAATTTCACGTAAAAAAGGAGTCGTTCTGTATATTACGGACTTACAGATGTATCCGAACAGTTCAACTTCGTTTTTGTATGCAAAAGCATCGGTTTCATCCGCCGAAGCAGGAATGAATTCACGTGCAAACACGGTGATGATAAGTCTGCTGCCTTTTTCAGTCTGTTGATTATAGGAACGTATCTGTCCTTGGACATGAAAATACATACCGTGTTCAACAGGTATGCCGCCGAGCAGTCGTTCGCTGACGGTGACAGGTATTTTATCCTCGGTTCCGCTCAATCTTTGAACGGTGAGCACAAGCTTGAAAAAAGCCTCTCCGTAAATTGTATGACTGTATTCCGGGCCGTCCGTAACCCTGCCTGAAAGACTGATGCTGTTGTTTGTATCCGGCATATTGCCCTCCGTAAGTTCGAGTATCACTGAATAAGCGCGTTTTTTAAAAAACAAGGTAAAGTTCCTTTGCTTTTTCTGAAAACGATGCCGTACAGTGGCCTGTTTAAATTCTATTCAACGATATTCAAAATAGACTTGTTGATTTGGCCTTATGCATATGATAGAATAGCGCGAGAAAAGAACAGGACGGGAGAAATATGAAAAATACGAAACGGGATGAAACCTTTTTGCGGGAAACGAGGCATGTTATCGAGCGGCATATTGAGCTGTATCCGAAATGTGAGCCGGACGACATAGTAAAGCTGCTTTATCAAAGCGAATTCGGCTGCGGGCATTTTGTGCGCAGCAAAGAGATCGCGGAGGAGTATCTGAAGAGGGAGTATGAAGCGTGTATGCTGACAATGAAAGCCGCCGCTGCCGGGGAACACCCTTTGACGGATGAAACAGGCGGGATGTTCGTTCGGGTGCACCTTGAACCTTTGGCGCGGTACGGTATACCGCTCTCAAGGCTTGCGGAGCTTTTTGTGCGTTCATCGGAGGTTCGAACGGGTTCAACGGACGAAATGCTGAAAAAGCTCAGCTTGCTGAAAGAAATCTGCCGGCAGGGGAAAACTCCGTTTGACGAAGAAACGCTGTCGGCTTTTCTTAAGAAATACGTTGCGGCGGGCTGCCCGGCAATACATCACAGCGAGACTTACCGTCGGCTTTACCATCCCGCGTATCGCGTGATTTGCAGAGAATTCCTTCCCGAACTAATCGGCGGAGAATGCGCAGGTTCGGAACCTGAAATTCATATTTAAGACTCAAACAAAAACTGAATTTAAGGAGAAGTTTAAACAAAAGGCACAGCCGAAACGCAATTGCGGGCGGCTGTACCTTTGTTTTTTACAGAGAATGATACGGCAAAAGAAAGACTGATGAAAAACGATCAGATTTCAACATTGCCGTTGCCGGGGCGTGCACAGGTGATTTCAAGATTGCCGTTGCGCTCACGAAGCTTGTCGATAAACTCTTTTTCTTTCCGCGCATCACGCAAAGTGATCTGGTAGGTGAGCTTGAACAGGCTGCCCATGTTGGTGGTCTTAACACGGATGAGCTCATGGCGGGAAGTGTAAGTGCTGAAAATATCATTGAAAACCTCATCATAGCTGAGACTTTCGGGAATGACAATCTTGAGGTCGCGCTCTGCGGAACCCGCTTTGCCGAAATTGATGCTTGCAAGCGCAATGTCAACCAGAATAACGAACACGGCAAGGATGACCGCAATTGCAATATAACCCATGCCTGTTGCAAGGCCGACAGCCATTGCGAGGAAGATGCTTGTTATTTCACGCGCTGAAGCGGGGGCGGAACGGAAACGGACAAGGCTGAAAGCACCGGCAACAGCAATGCCTGCGCCGAGCTGTCCGTTAACAAGGGCGATAATCGTTTGAACTATCATCGGCAGAAGCACAAGGGAGACCGAAAGGCTCTTGGAGGGACGATTTCTGTATCGACTGCAAACGGCGATGAGAACGCCCAATGCAAGAGAAACAAGCAGGCAAACAATAAACCCGCCTGCGGTCAAGGTGCTTGTGGTGGAGAAAATACTGTCGATAACGTTGTTAAGCATAGTGAAAAATCCTTTCGTTTATGGATGAAAACATTGGGCACGGAACGATACCGGATCGTTCAGCCGCAATGTGCAGCACCGCGTTTTTGAGAAAGAATGCGGTTAAGTTCGATGTTATACGCGGTTGCGTATTTTGAGAAGCTTGTCGGAAAGATCCTGTGTTCATCAAGGAGTGCGGCAAGCCAAAGCGGCAGAGTGTGCGGAGTTTTAAGCTCCATTATGCATTTGCCTGCGGGCAGAATGGGGTCGCCGTACGTGCCGTTTAACAGGTCGAGGTTGTGCGTTCTGTAGCGCAGATTTTCGTCGATTGTCAGTCTCAAATCCCCGACGCCGTTTTCCGCATAGGCAGTGCGTTCGCAAAATATTCCGAAAGACGGCCGAAGCTCCGGATAAAAGCGGAGCGCATAATCAATTTCACGCGCAATTTGCTTGTCGGGGCAGGGCGCATCGCCGCAGAGAAACTCCATTGCATCGGCATAGGGCATTTCGATTCGGCGCTTATACACAACACCTTTGTATTTCTTCTTAAGCTCAATAAAAGCGTTCGATTCTGCCGACGGAGTGCCGTAGCACCGCAAACGGAGCTTTTCCTTATAAATCGGATGCTCTATAGAGGCACGAATCAACCGCATGTCGGCAGTGTCAAAATAAATGCTGCTGACAGTGCTTTTTCCGTAAGAATCAACATGCATATGCTGCAAAAGCACGGGCAGCATTGCGGCGAACTGCTTGTCCGAAACAATATACTTTTTCTCAATACGGGTAAAAATGTTATCAATTTTAACCGTTTGCAATGTCACAACCTCCGTTTCTGCCGAAATGCACCGGATGCGGAGCACTTCAGAATAATCCCGCTCGGCACAACGGCGGAGCGGGCGGTGAGACCATTCTCGCATTACCAATATTATACCACTGAAACAGGGAGACCGAAAGACAAAAAGGGCTCTTTTAACGGCAAATATTGTATATAGTACTTTGAAAACGGTCAAACAATGCTTAGTCGGGAAGATTGTCAACAAAAATTCATAATATATCGAGCCAGATTCCCATAGGCGATTTTGCGAATGTCCGCATCGCTCAAGCCCATGCGGCTCAGCTTGTTCGCAATCAACGGCAGTCCGCTGCTGTTTTCAAGCCCGTCGATATAGCGGTTCATGCCGTCAAAATCCGACCCGAGCGCAACGCAGTCGATTCCGCCGATTTCGATGAAATGCGCGATATGCCGTATCACATCGTCGAGTTCGGCAGTGCGTTCATCGGTCAATTGTCTGTAATAAAAATTGACGCCGATTACACCGCCTTGTTTTGAAATCGCGCGAATATGCTCATCTTTCATGCAGCGCGGGTGACTGCATAATGCGCGCGCATTTGTGTGTGACGCAAACACGGGGCGTGCTGCAATGCCCAACACATCGTCAATGCCTGCATCCCCGAGGTGTGCAAGGTCAACAGCCATTCCGATTCGGCACATCTCTTCAACAACACGCTTTCCGAGGGCGGTCAAGCCCTTTTTGCTTCCGCGTTTTCCGGCCGGATAGGCAAGACTGTTAACGTCATTCCAAGTCAGCGTCATTGCGCGCACTCCGAGACGATACAGCATGCGAAGGTTTTCAACGCTGCCTTCGACAGCCTCACCGCCTTCAACGGTCAACACTGTTGCAATTTTGTCCTGAGTTACGTCAAAATCACGGGAGAACGGCACAAAACACGGATTTGATTCAAGCATTCGATAATAGGAATCTATCATGTTAAGGCATTGACTCAGCGGGTTCTGCTTCAGCAGCATGTCGATCCATGCGGCAAAGAACTGAAGCTTCACTCCGCCCGCTGCCATGTTCCGAAGGCTCATGCTCTGATGCCCGGAGACGGTTTGAATATCATAATCATAGTATGTCATCCCGTATAAAAAATCACAATGCGCATCCGCAAACGGCAGCTTGTTTGAAGCACTGTTCTCTTGCGGCAGAATTTGTTCGACCATGTTAATCCCTCCAATCTGCAGCTCCGCATGCCGCGGAGGCCGACCGTATCACAATATTATAACACAAAACGAATAAAAATGCATTCGATAAAAAAGCGCGGCGGGTTGTTGAGAACAGATAATTTCTTCTGCGGAAGACAATCACCGGACGGAGATGCGGAGTATGATATAAAATACCGAAAAAAGTCACAATTTATTTTCAAATGGAGTCGAAAACCTATTGTAAAGAGCAAACCGCAATTGGTATAATAAGGTGCGGAGTTCGGAGGAGCTCTGCAAGGTGCTTTTGTATATTAACCGGAGGTGACGCAAATGAAATGCAGAAATTGTGGCCACGATAATCCCGAGTATTCCGAAGTATGCGAGAATTGCGCAGTTTCACTGCGCTCGGAGCCGCAGCGCGATGATGATACCCCGTCTTGGGGTTTCGTTGACGAGAACAAGGATATCAGGTTTTCTTTCGGGGGGCGAAATACCGCGCAAAACAATAATCCCGCGGACATGAACCAAAACACTGACAGCGACCTTGATGAGCTTGAAAGACAGTTCACATGCGACGTCGGTGATTGGAACGAAGTTCAGAGACGTCCGAACGCAGGCCGACAGAAAAATAACCGCCAAAACGCTGCCGCTGCGCAGAGAAATGACAGAACAAGCAGCCCGAACGGAGCGGAACGGGCGAACCGCAGCAGCGCGCAGAATACACAGGGCGCATTCGCCGGTGACAGACTTCCGTGGGATAACGATTCTGCAAACGCACGCAGGCAGCAGCCCCGCACGGAAAGGCAGTCAAACCCGGATGACGAATATGATTTCGATGATGCGGATGCATACGATGGCCGCGAATGCGGGAACAAGCGCGCGAAGAAGCAGCGCGGAAAGGGCAGAGATTCGACTGATATGCAAGATGATTTCGACACTGCCCGCACGAGTGCCGATTACGGAGCAAAGCGGGGCAGACGCGATAATTCCTATGATGAATTTGAAGACGTGAACCGCAGAAGCGATCGCAAACGCGGAAAAGGCGGTGCGTCCGGTCTGCGTATTGCAATAATTGTGCTTGCTGTTGTGGCCGTAATTGCGGCCGGCGTGCTTGCATACACCCTTTTGAACGGCAGCAGCATCGGCGGCGAAAAAACAAACAGCGTTATCGTCAACCCCAACAATCCGGACAGCTACTATATCACTGTTTATGCAAAAGCCGGTTCTGTCCTTGTTTATGAGGACAGCACAGGTGCACAGACCGAACAGCAGGTTCCCGAAAAAGGATATGTAACTTTCAATGTTGCATCCAACCGCCTGCGCCCGATAACACCCATTGAGGGCGAAAGCTGCGACATTTACCCCTCGGTAAGTCTCAAAAATGAGGACGGAACGCTGACAAAGCTGGAGATTCCGCGCATAACGCTCAGAGTTCCGACGCTTAACGCATCCTTCGAAACGGCTGAAGACATAACGAGCGACAACGGCGTTATAGAAATCAAAGGGCATGTTGACTTGACTCAGACAGATCTTCAGAACAATCTGCCTGTTGTCACAATCAACAACGAAACCGTGCAGCCCGCGCCCGACGGCAGCTTTGCTTACACAACAAAGCTCGACAAGGGCGAATACGAAATTGTCGGCGAAATCAAGCTCGGCGGATACATGATCATGCGCCGAACCTTCAAGGCAACCGTCAGCAAACAGCTGACCGCATCCGACATAATTTCAATACCCGAGGAAGTTGATACCCGAGTTCTGAATGTTGAAACTTCAATTGAACTCACCGGTACCGTTCCCGCAGGAGCTGTGCTTCAGGTTGTTCCCAAGGATGCGGAATGCACCGTTAAGGATCAGCCCACAGTTGACGAAAACGGGAACTTCAGGTTTTCCGTAAACCTTCCCACCGCCGCAAAGTGCTATGAGCTCCAGCTCACCGCAACCCTTGCGGACGGAACGGTTTACACGCGTCCGTTCTTTGTGGAACGTCCGCCGGTGTTTAACGAATATGTTCCCACCGTTTGGAGAGGTGATTACAGCGAGATGTCAAAACCCGTCCATATCACCGACCTTCGCGGGTTTGTAATTGAGGGAACTGTTGCAGAGATTACCTATGATGACGATTATCTCGTTGCAACGTTTACCCTTAACGATGGACATACGATCAGCATTGAGTATCACGATCACTATTCTGCCGCACGCCAGCATCCCATTGAAGCGGGCAAGCAGTACAAACTCTACGGATTCTCAAAGGGCGTGGACGAAAGCGGTATGCTCCGGATGTATATTTGGTTCGTGAGTGACTGATCAGATGTTCGGATAAGTTTGGAAACAAAATAACCTGCGCGGCGGCTGCTTAACGGCAGCCGCTGCGTCGATACTGCAACACATCGCCAAACGGTGCAGCTTTCAAGAAAACACATGGAGAAATAAGATGAAAATCTGGGCAAGAGTTCGAAAAAACAACAAAACAACGGAACAGGATGTCGTTGAAATTCCGCAGAAGGACGCTTCCGAAGTGGAGGACTGGCACGAAGCTCTTTGCGAGTTGTGCTCGAAATTAAACCTTTCACGCCCTGTGATTCTTGATAAGCATGTCAATGAGCTGCTCCGCTTTTCACACACCGTGTTCCGCCCGGATGATTTTATGGAGCAGGTAACGTTTGACAGGCTGGAGGTTGAATTGTTTTAGCGGCGGTTCATTGCACCCCGAAACGTTGAGAACAGGAAGTGTTTTTCAATCGAAAAAACGAAAATAAACGAATGCTCGGTGATTACTCCGAAAAGGGCAAGCGACCCGTGATGTGCGCAAAGCATGCATCGCGGGTTGTTTTGTTTTCGGCAGCAGTGTTCAAAACCTGTAACTGTTTATCGGTAATATTCATATTTTATAGCAAGCCGTGTACAAGCCCGACATTGGAGCCGCCGGCGAAGCAAAACAATAAGAAAGGAGCATCTCGGCAGTGCGGGAGCGAACGGTACTGCGCTGCAATGATGTGGTGAATGATATGAGAAATGATAACGGAAGCAGGGGAAACGGCTTTCAGCCTTTTAATCCGCCGAACAGAGGAAGACAGCAGGGAGGCATGAGGCAAAGCAATTTCGGCAGCGAGCAAAACATGGGTTATGATAACAGCATGCAGTTTGCAGGTAATGCGTGCGGTTTCCCGCCTTGCAGCGGCTGCCGCTGTGAATGTACATATTACGGTGCAACGGGTCCGACGGGAGCAACAGGTCCGACGGGCGCAATCGGAACAACGGGCGCGACCGGTGCAGTGGGTGCAACGGGAGCGACAGGCGCTACGGGAGCAACAGGAGCGACAGGCGCAACAGGTCCGCAGGGAATCAGAGGCATTGACGGTGCAACGGGCCCGACAGGTCCGCAGGGTATCAGAGGCGTGGACGGAGCAACGGGAGCAACAGGCGCAACGGGAGCAACAGGGGCAACAGGCCCGACCGGAGAAACCGGTGCAACAGGCCCGACCGGAGCAACAGGGGCAACAGGCCCGACCGGAGCAACAGGGGCAACAGGCCCGACAGGCGCAACGGGAGCAACAGGGGCAACAGGCCCGACCGGCGCAGCGGGAGCAACCGGGGCAACAGGCCCGACCGGAGCAACCGGAGCAACAGGCGCAGCAGGAGCAACGGGAGAAACAGGTGCAGCGGGAGCAACAGGCCCGACCGGAGCAACAGGCCCGACAGGCGCAGCAGGAGCAACGGGAGAGACAGGGGCAACAGGCCCGACCGGAGCAACCGGTGCAACAGGCCCGACAGGCGCAGCGGGAGCAACCGGAGCAACAGGCCCGACAGGTCCTGCAGGCGCAGCAGGTGCAACGGGAGAAACAGGCGCAGCAGGAGCAGCGGGAGCAACGGGTCCGACAGGTGCAGCGGGAGCAACCGGAGCAACAGGCCCGACAGGCGCAGCAGGAGCAGCGGGAGAAACAGGTGCAACGGGAGCAACAGG